>ERZ1034701.1-NODE-1-length-165062-cov-277.284915_pt1 | contig 165062 bp, 201 predicted proteins | sample MGYA00520651_ERZ1034701 | MGnify/ENA primary metagenome ERZ1034701 (study PRJEB33766, sample SAMN09781713) | gut metagenome | biome: gut microbiome | host: Homo sapiens | place: Madagascar | study: EMG produced TPA metagenomics assembly of the PRJNA485056 data...
AAAGTCAGATTGTGGTAAATGAAAAGTCAGATTAAGGTAAACGAAAAGTCAGATTGTGGTAAATGAAAAGTCAGATTGTGGTAAATGAAAAGTCAGATTAAGGTAAACGAAAAGTCAGATTTGATATGAGTGATGAAAATAAAAACAATGGTTTAGCTTGGATAAACACTCCTTTTTCGCTCACGAAACTGGATAGGCAATACTCTCTTTTTCAGCAGAATGTGTTGATGATAACAAGCACACACCTGCAGAAGTTTGTAGATGAATACTTTTTGGAGAAGAGGCAGTTGGGTGACGCTCGTTCTGATTTTCTGTTTGAGCAAGGTGTAGATCATATCGTGATGAATATTCCACCTATCAAGATAGATATTCATGATTTCATTACTTGCGAGAATATGAGCTATCAGAAGTTGAGAGCGGAACTGAAGACAAGCATTCTCGATATGACGGTAAGGAGTACACTGCCAGATGGCAGCGATGAGTTTGCCCATATATTCAGCCGAATGAGTATTCCATCGTCGAAGAACGGATATACAACTAAGGACGGAAAGAAAGTGAGCCGCATATTGGGATATATTATGCTTGAGATTGACCCGAAACTTTCTAAGCGGGTGTTTGATATGGGGCAGGGGTATATTCATCATATATCTATGATAGCGAAGTTTGCAAAGAATGTGAATACACCGCGCGTATATATCTATCTCTTGCGCCAGATAGGATTGAACCGCAGTATGGATATATCGGTGCCTTTCCTGGAACTGAAGTCTTATCTCGGTTTGGTGGAGATTGATGCCGACAAGAAAGAAATTCTGAAAAACGAATTGGGCGAGCCTGTGTTGAACAAATATCCCAAGTTTTCGCAGTTCCGAAAACAAGTCCTCGATGTGGTGTGTAGGGATTTGCAGAGGATGGAGAAGTTATCGCAGACAGACATCGTGTTTGATGAGCTGAAAGACGATGACATCATCTATAAATCGGGCAAGCGGAAAGGTGATCCTGAGTTTATCAGGTTTCATGTGAGACGCACGGTTGTTGGCGAGAATCATCTATCAAAAGATAAAAATATGGACGTAGCCGCCACTCTGAATGAGCGATACAAACAGAACCGCACACCGAAAAAAGGCACTCCAGTAGAGGGTGATATATTCGCCCATGTGCATCAGCCTACAGAAGGTAAACTCGTTACCGAGGTAGGCGAGGGCAGCGACAAGTGGAAGGCATTCTGCAAGCTCGTTATAGGCGATGCTGAGAAATCACTGATTTCCCGCATTTCCTTCGTCGGCATGAAGAACGGAAGGTTCTGTGTGGAGTGCAGCGATGATGATTTCGATATGATCCGAAAGTTGGGTATTGAAGACAAGGCAAAGGAGTTCTTCGATTGCAAAGGTTCCTTCGCTCCGGTGTTCTACCGCGGATAGCGGCAAGGTCGCCCTGGAAGAGTAAAAGCTTTTTTGAACTTGAAAGCTTTTGCCCTTTCAGGGCGACTTTGTTATGTCTATTCTAAAACCCAGGGTGTTGCCCTGGGCTAGGAGCTTCTGCCCTTTCAGGGCGTATGGGATGTAGCTTACGACAATCCCCCTTTTTATTTTTGTCCCACTCATTTCTCCCCCTTTTCGTACCTTTGCATCAGAAACATTAAATAAATGAAAACGTATGAAAAGGAAAGAGATTATTCATCTACTCTTGATAGCAGTAGCGATGATGATGCTCGCGGCTTGCACTACTTCTCGACGGGTGGTTAGCGATAACCATCAGGAGGTGAAGGATAGCGTGAGGACCGAGCAGACGGATAGCGTGCATAAGCAGGTAGCGGCAAGTGATAGTGCAGCCAGGAAGCTCATCGAGGATAAGCAGACCACTGTCACCTCCTCGGAATCGGGCGAATATGAAGAAACCGTCCAGGAACATATCACCGAGACTACCGATTCTTCCGGCAACAGGCAGAAGACTACCCAGCGCACCACCCATCGCAAAGGCAGCCACAGCAACCAGTCATCCTACGATGAGCGTTTGCGGATGCAGCAGCAGGAAATCAATCAGATGCAGAAAACCATCGACAGCCTATCCGTCCGCACCCGCAGCAACGTGAGTACTCACTGGGAAGCTACCGACAGCCTATCAGATACGCCGGAAAAAAACACCAGGGAGGCAAGAAAGGCAACCTGGCAGGAAACGGCAAGAAAGAACGCCTTTGCCCTGTTCCTGATATTAGTAGTGGTGCTGTTACTGACAACTCTCAAAAAGCATGATGACCATGGGCAAGGGAAGAAAGAACAGAAATGATTACGACCTCGTAGATAATGAGGAGCAGGCAGAAGTGACGCTGCATGATTTCGTTATCCCGGCAAAGATAGAAGCCTTCGGTAAGCAGTTTGAGCCGCTGAATCATTGGACAGAAGACTGCGAGGTGTTCAACGATGCCCGGCTTCGTGAGTACTTCAAGGCGATTGTCTGCCCGCTGGGAGACCCATTGAGTCTATACCTTCAAGAGCTAGGCTATAAAGGTTTCCACATGCAGCACGACGAGAGTGGCGAGCCAGTTATCTATTGCCGGGCGCTTTAACCCCATTGCGCCCCCGTTCCCAGCGATTCCACCGCTGGTTCCCTTCTCAAAAATACAATATTTCGCCAAAAATATATACTCAAAAATACAATTTTTCTCGAAAATTATATAATAGATTTAAAATACAAGGATTTATGGGTAAAGATAACAGACCTCACAACTATCTGAAGATAGCAGAGGAGAGTGAAACAGGCAAGAAGCTGAAAGCATTCCTTGCCGAGTGCAGTGGAGCAAGTGAGAAGGCTCGCATCTGGGCAGAGAAGCAGGGAGCTGATACCTATTATGAATCACCCGAAGGCTTTGCCGGAGGTGTGGCGATGGTAGAGTTCAAGAACACCATCAGCAAGGAAGGATGGACCAACATTCAGGAGCCTACCAAGGACGGAATGCAGAGCACATCACTCTTCATTCCTGATGAGAACAGCGAACTGGAGAAAGAGATGCTATCACTTCCAATCGTAAATGAAGCGGCACTCATCGCCATTCTGCAGTTCAAGCCTAAGATGGCAAAGGGCAAGGATGGAAAGGAAGCGCAGCTTCCGTTCACCTTCGGCACCACAACGCCACCGCTCTTCCTGCATCACGGCTTCTTCTACACCGATGTGCCTTATGAGAGCACAAGCGCCGACTGCCAGGTAATCGGGGAGAAGGAGTTCCTTCGCCGCAGAATGGCAGCAACCAATGAGCAAAAGTAGTATTTCATATATAATTTAGGTTTTTATTTAGTTTTTATTTAGGTTTAGTATTACTAGTTTTTTTCAAAAAGTTTAAAGGTTATACGATGTTGCAGCCAGCCGTCCGTGATGGATAGCTGGCTGCTTTTTTACACGCCCTGAAAGGGCAAAAGCCTTAACTACTCCCGATGGTGTATATCTTCCGCCACCATACCCAAGCCGTTCTGCTGAATGTTCAAGCGATGAGTCAGTTCACTGATGAGCTTCTGCTGATCGCCTATCTGCTTCTGCTGTTCGGCAATAATATCGAGCATGCGGTTTAGGGTAGCCATACTGATGTCCGGATCGGCATTTGGAACTGGCTCCGCAATCGGAGTAGGGGAAGTCTCATTCATAGGGGCAGCGGCATTCTCTCCCTTATACTCTTCCTTGCGTCCGAGCCTTGCCCCCTTTGCGCCCCCGTTCCCAGCGATTCCATCGCTAGTCCACCCCGGCACCACCGATTTCACTCTCTCCACATCGAGCGGATTGCGCAGGGCGCGTGTGCCCAGCTTGCGCTTCTCATCATTATCTATATATCCGCCATCTGGCTCAAACTGATCATCAATACCAGGCAGCACGTGCTCTATGCCCTCATCGTTCTCTTCCGTCTGAGCATCCGCATCTACAATAAATGCCGATAGCGGAACGTGAAACGCATTGCAGAAGCGCAGCAGGGCGATGGTAGGCAGTGGCGACTTCATTCTTACCCAACTATCCAGACACGCATTACTCGTAGTACCCATAGCCTTCATAATTTGCTTATTGGTGATTTTTCTGTTTGCTTCCATCCACTTGTCGAGGAAACTGTAGTTATAAAAGTACTTCATATCTCAACTATTTTTAAAAGGTGAATAACTCTATTATGTTCATCTGAAAATCAATTAATATACCTTACCTATGTTAAATTCCCTTAATTTCCGAAAGAAAATATAGGTAACATTTGGTAGTTGTGATTTTATTTCCTAAATTTGCACCAAAATTAAGAAATAAAATTGAGATGACAAAGGAAATTATAGAAAAAGTTACGCAGAATAATACTCCGTTAGAGGTAAATGATATTTCTGCTGACGAAAAGAAGAACTTAGCTGAGTTTTTATTAGCCAAAGGCTTCACGATTTCGACTTTTTACCTTCGTTTCTTCCAGAAGGGTTTCGATGCTTGGGAAATCCTAGGCATCAAGAACTGCAAAAAGCAGTTCTTAGCTATACCGGAAGTAGCTAACCTATTATCCGAGTATGTGGAGACCGATGCCCTGGGTAACGAGATTGGTAAGAAAGGTTATCTGACAGAGGCTGCCAAGAGCGAGGAGCCAGGTGTGTTCTATACCTGTCTGAAGAAAGCCAGCAGCGGTCTCTGCATGAAGTTCTTTGCCTACATGGAGGAACGCGGTATGAGCCGCACCACCATCATCAAGCGGTTTACCGCCGATGATTGGAAACCGTGGGAGCAGGAAGGCATCAGGGCGCTCTTGCTGACAAGAGTAGCCTAAGCTGTCACCTCGCTTCCGTTCCCAGCGATTCCATCGCTGGTCTTTAATGAAACATTCATAACTACAAATGATAGATGTAACTGTTGATTTTGAAACCTGTTCGCTTTCTCCCACCGCAGCCGTTATGAGTATCGGCGCGGTGGCATGGAAGCGCTACGGTAAAGAGAGTCCCTTCTTTGATGAAGGTGACGGCGTGTTGAGAAATTCCACATTCTCTGCCCACGTTGACCTGCGAAGCATGTTCCTGAATGGGTTCGCCTTTGATCAATCGACGGCAGACTGGTGGGCAAAGCAGAGTGACGAGGCAAAAGCTGCCTTGCTCGATAGCGACAGCGACGAGTCACCTTGCCAGCCTATTGATGTGGTAGTGACGTGGTTCTTCGAGTGGATACAAGATGTGAAGAAGAAACTCGGTGATGAAGACCTTTGCCTTTGGGCGCAGGGTACTGACTTTGACCCGGCTATCCTGAGATATATCTGCTACAAGCTGGGCATCAAGTTCCAGATTAAGCATACCCAACTGAGAGATCATCGCACGTTCTATCTTGAACTTGCGAGAATCATCTGGGATGCAGCCGAGCCAAACGAGGAACGTTTCAACCTAGACAAGGCTTACGCCCTGACTACGGACTACAAGGACATCGCCGATGATGAAGGTGCAGCACATGACCCGCTCTTCGACTGCAAGCGAAGTATCTACAGCACCTGGCAGATGATGAAGAAGATAAGAGAAGCCTATGCCTAGGCTATTCGATTTGCCCTATATCCCTAACCGGACGGGCATTCAGCAGAGGCACAGAAATCTATCCCGATATAAGATGCTCCATCGCTTCGCCTATACCGAGACGATGAGTGGACTGAGGGATGACATTCCAACTCTTCTCTTCTATGCTCCCTTCGCCCTATTGAAAGATACCTGCGAGTATCTTTGCAGGATGATGACGGGCAGTGTGGAAGATATGATCATCACGCCTTCGCACAGTTGCCGCCGCAAGAACGGCAAGATATACTGGAGGCAGGAGGTGCAGATCATCGGTCTTGATACCGATTTCCTCACGATGGAAAGTCTCTCGCAGATGATCGTACATCGTATGGAAACCATCTGCAACTGTAAGATAAGGCATTATCGCCTGGAAACATTCTTGAATTTATAAACGTGAAGATATGAAGAAATAAAAGATATTCTGCATGACATCATGCAAACTTCGGTACGATACACTCGATCCGACTTTATTTTGTTAGACAACCGAGCCATCGGTTAAATGGCAGGAAGAACTGGACGGGTAATGAGTGAACGCTGCAAAGCTTCACTGATAAGTTGATACCCTCCACCGTAACCTCGGAACGATAAGTGAAAAGTCTGATTAAAAAGCCTGAGGAACACTTATCGATGCGGTAAAAAGGCATCCTCGAAATTTTGCGGCATTACCCCGAAAGTTCTTCTTTCTTTGAAACATTGATATAAAGAGAATAGGGGAGTCATTCTGGAAACGCTCTTATGCAAGGGTAGTGGGAGTCAGTAATGCCCTACGACTACGTATGCTGCATCTTTGCCGCGGGCGAGAACCACAGATTTTCAAATGCTCCGACCGCTCGCTTTGGAATATAACCTGGCAAGATGTAAACTCTTGACGTTTGGCCTACCCTTTGCGCCTCCGTCCCCAGCGATTCTATCGCTGGTCAATAGCCGAAGAGTGGTGCCTTCCCCTTCTCTTTTAACTCTATAAATACTCTTGAAATAAGATATGTTATTCCACCCTATATTGAACCAGCTTGCCAATCTCGACATGGCATTCCTCGTAAAACCTGCCGATGAGCAGCGCATCGAGGGACAGACTGCCTGTTTCTGTCCGCTCTGCCAGAAGGAAGAGGCAGACGATGGCGAGCAGGGCAAGGCGAAGCAGACACCACACCTCATTATATACAATAATGAGCGTGGCGGTATGTATAACGGCGTAGGGGTGGATAATAATACCAAGGCAGAGCACGGTGCCCTGCGCTGGATGTGTACCAAGACCGGTAAATACGGTTACGGTGCGATCGAGCTTTATGCCGCCATGCGCAAGCTGCCGATGCACGGAGCCAGTCTGCTGCGTCTTTGCCACGACCTCGTAGTTAGGGTATGTGGCGACAACGAGAAGACGAAAGCCAAATGGCCTGCGCTCTTTGCCAAGATGGACTATCGAACAATCGCTCCACAAACGATAGAGACTTTCTCATTTATGCCAAAAACAGATTTCAATCCCCAGGAGCTTGCAGCCCTGGGGTGCGAAGTCACATCAGTAAAAGGCATTCCGCAATATGGTTTCGGAAAGGACTTCAATACTAGAATGTTGAACGAAGATTTCCGCATCTATGCCGTGGACCAGGTAACGCTGCCCAACGTAGTGAGAAACGGGCAACTGGTAAGCGAAGTGATTTATGGAACGCCCTGGAATCCGCTGTTCGTCTGCTTCGCTACAGACGTAATAGCGCCGCAGGGAAGCTGCGGATGCTTCTTCCGTCCAGCCATGCAGCAAGACCCTATCGTCTTCTCCACCTGCGAGGATCACAGCGTGAGGAAGGTGAGTAAATGGCTCATGGGCGACAAGGTTTTCACCTATGCCATGGACCATCGGAGTAACAACTCTACTGCCGTTCACTCGGCAATAGAAAAGTTACAACCGGGAGAAGTTTATACGGAGACGAAAGAAATATGGGTAGAGAACGAAACCAAGGACGGAGAACCGAAAGGTACCTTCCATACTGAGGATAAACCTATAGAAATAGGTGACATCAAGGCTCAGAACATCGTTTTCTGCCGGACACCGGAAGACGCATTGAGCATCTATTATGCCATGCGTTCCCTGCGTCAGGATAAAGCGCAGGATAAACATTTTCAGAAATACTGCTGGTACCACGTAGCCTTCTCGCTAGGCAGAAGAAACTTCTGGTATATCGAGCGTGGGCAGTGGAGACAAGAGAAACTGGATTTCAACGCCGTGCAGTATCAGAAAATGAAGCGATTTGCCGAAAGGGTCATTATGATTTACCCTAATGACATCGCCAGCCAAAGGGATTGTGGAGCCATCGCAACCAAGTATTGCGATATTTGTTATGCCACGCTGCCCGACGGCTTCAGAAGCAGATATAATCAAAGGTGGAACTGGTTGTACGGTTGCTCTCCAAGAAGCGTGAGAGATTATCTGATGTGTTACCACATGGATGATGCTGACAACTTCAAGTTCGACCACGATATAAGGTTGCCGCTATATTCGAGACTGCGAGGAGCCAACAACACGGACCCATTCGAGATAGAATATCCTCGTGATCCGAGAAGCGGCAAACTTAAACCGCCTACCTGCAAGGTATCGCCTACCAAGGTGTGGCTCTTTATGACCTGTCACGGTTATTACAGAATGATAGACCCTGAGAGTACCGACCTTGTAGGTCAGTATATCCACCTGGATAGATGTTTTGTGGAATATATCGACCAGAAGAGTATCATCCAGGCAACAAAGGTTCAACTTCTGCAGTTCACCGAACAGAGTTGGCGGTACAATGACAAGGAGCGCAAGATGATGTCAGACTGCGCCAACCTGATAGATAAGAATTTCAGCGAAAAATCGGCTGGAGGTTTGCAGAGCATGGTGATAGACTTCACCGAGAGTTTCGATGCGCATACGGAATATTTCTTCTTCCGTAATGTAGCGTTAAAGATTACGCCCGAAGCCATCACGCCAGTCAGTTACGAGAAGCTGAATTTCTTTATCCCAGCCCTGGCAAAGAAACCGTATGATTTCACGATGAGGGTTTTCAATCCTCCTTTTGTTATCAGCGAGAGCCAGGAATATAAGGATAAAGTGGCTGCCATTGCCCAAGATGAAGCGCAGGTTAATGAGGATGGCTCACCAGTCTTTACGAGAGCCGAAATCGACCAGAAGAAGAAAGACTTGGATGAATGGTCTCATACCTATCAGTGGCACGTAGATTGGCAAGGTAAGCAGGAGAAAGAACTTTGGGCACCGCTCCGTGTTATCAGAGGCTGTTCCAACGTATTGTGGCGAAGAGAACGTGATGCGATTCGTAACAAGGAACCTCTTACCAAAGAAGAACAGGCTATCATTGATTCTCATTTTGCCAACATGATTTCCTGCATCGGAAGAGTGTGCTATCGTTCTTGGGCAGATATGACAACTATATGCCCATATCTTCTGGAAGATGAAGTGAAGGATGAGAAACAGGCAAGTGGTGGTACGGGAAAATCCATGATGATTAATATCCTCGTCAACTCGGCCGTAAATGTACTGCATATAGACCTGAAGAAATACAAGACAGAAGACAAAGCGCAGTTTGCGCTTACTGATATTCTGAAGTATCCTGGAAAATATAGGGTAGTGCATTGGGAGGATAAACCATCTAATTTCTCGGTGGAATACTTCTATAATATAGTCACATCAGGTTCGCAGGTTGAACGGAAGTTCGGAGATCCAATATCACTGAATCTGGATAACTCTCCTATCAATGTCATATCAAGTAACTCACAGCTGAATAATGCGGCAGGTTCTACCGCCAGACGTTTTCCGCTGGTATCGTTTTCTGATAGATTTGCAGGAGCCAATCCGATGCTGCATGAGTTGGAACGTTCACCTAAAGACTTAATGAAAAGTCTTGCAGATTCTCCCGAGAAGATAGCTGAGCGAGACCGCAATCAAATCATTTACATCTGCGCTCTTGCCGTCCAGTTCATCATGCGCTATCATACCTTTGCTATCGCCCCTCAGAAGAACGTTCAGCGAAGATTGATGGTAAGGGAAATGACCGAAAATTCGGTGAACTACTTTGAGTGGTTCTTCAGTCGCAATGATGTCTATGGAGTACCTATCTGCGCAGACGACATGTTTAGTGAGTTTATGCGAGATTGGTCTGATGCCAGCGAGGGCAAGAGCAAGGAATATAGCCGAGCTACCTTCAAGAAGAAAATCAGGAAGTATTGCGAACACATGGGTATTACCTGCAATCCTGATAATCTCTTGGTAGGTGAGGACAACAAGCGCCATGGCTGCTTCAAACTCCGTGCCTGGGTAACGGAGGAATACTTCGTAGGCAGAGAGTGGGAGAATGATGATAGCGTCGAGCCGAAACTCATCCGCAGGGTAAAGACGAGCAAGCACGTCTATTTCTTCTTCCGTAGCGGCAAGGATCATATTCCTGAAAGCTACGACGAGTTAAAGCGGATAGCGAAGGAATATGTAGAAGGTCCCGACCCATTACCGTACCGTGATGACGATGGTAACATCGTCTCCCTCACCTCAGAAGAGGAAGAACGCTGGAAGGCATTCACCTCCCGCAAGCAGGGCAGAAGGCAAGCGATACCTAACGGCAGCGATAGCAGCAATGCAGCAGCTACGGGAGGCGAAATAGATAAGAGCGACTTGCCGTTCTAGTCACCGTTCCCGGCGATTCTATCGCTGGTCATCTTAAACTCAGAAAGCAAAAATGGCAAAGAAAGAAGAAACAAAGAAGAAAGGCATAAGAGTAGCCAATCGGCAAGCCTGGGTAGATACCTTTGTGTATCTCTGCCCGCAGCATCGGGGCGGTACAGGCCCAGGTGAGTATTGTGAGAATCCAGACGGCACTCGAACCAACTGCACGGGCAGATGCACCTATACCGGTAGCGGAGCCTGCGAGCAGGTAACGCAGTTCTTCAAAACATATCTTAAATTTGTAAACAAGGAAATTGAATTTCTATAAAAAAATAAAGCAAAATGAAAATACAAGCGCAATCATCCCTCTTGCTCCGTCAAGCCTTGCAGAAGGCTGCGAAGTGTATCGACAGCAAAACCGCTATCGCCATCTTGAGCAATGTGCTCTTAACCCAGCGCAAGGAAGATGGTAAGTTCTTCTTCGTATCAGCTACCACTGATTCCGAACTCACCCTTCCTGCCCCTCTCAGCATCGTAGAGGGCAGCTTCAAGGAGGATGTAGTTCTGCCAATCGCCAGTCTGCTCTCACTCCTCTCCACCCTTCCTGCTGACTGCGTAGTCACCATGGACCTCTCTCAGGATAAGGAGCGCTGCATGAATATCGAGTATTGCACCACTCATGGCGATAACGTAAAGAAGGGAAACGTGAATCTGGTATATTTCAGCGCAGAGGAATTTCCTCGTGCAATGCAGCCCGATAATGCCAGTCTTCACATCTCTCTGCCGATGGCATCCTTCAGCAATGTACTCTCTCATGCCGGCAAGTTTGTAGGCAATTCAGAGCTTCGACCTATTATGAACTGCCTCTGCATCGATGTGGCAGAGGATAGAAGTGAAGTTATCTTTGTAGCCTCAAACGGCCACGTCCTCATTAAACTGATCCATACCAACAATCCCGAAACGGGAGGCAGCAACTTCTTCCGTAGCGGAACACCGGGAAAGATTCTCGTATATAGCTCCTTCTTCAAGACCCTTTCCGTTTTCGACGACTGCGAGGATATTGATATTGAGGCAAACGAGAAGGTGGTACGCTTCACATCAGGAGATGATATTACCTTCGTCTGCAAGAAGGCAGAGGGCCAGTACCCTAACTACAACTCCGTGATTCCTCGCAACAACCCTTATAAGGTTACAGTAGATAAGCGGGAGTTGGCAAGCGTGGTGAAGCGTGTGGCACTCTTCTCCAGTGAGAGCAGTAATATGGTTGTTCTGAAGAAGGACGGAATGTTCCTCGATATTTCCGCCCAGGACTTAGACTTCAACATGTCGGCCAACGACCAGGTGCTCATCACTGACGGCACTTGTCCGGAAGGTCATCGCATCGGTTTCAAGGCAAGCAGTCTGCTCGATGTCCTGGCACCTATCCCAGATGATACCGTTACCCTGCACCTGGGCGATCCAAGTCGTGCAGGAGTTATCACCGCCAACGAGTCTTCACCACGAGCATTGACCCTGCTCATGCCGATGATTTTGAACGAATAATATATTCTTAGAAAAAACTGATTAGATTATGGATGATACTTTGCTCTTTGTACCTCCATGCTGTGTAGATAAAAAGCTGCCCAAGGCAGTGATGCAGGCTCCACGGCGAGCATTGACCTTCTACACCCATGGCGATGTGCTGCTGGATAAATTCTTCCACGCCATCGGATATTTGGCTGATACGACTCCCAACCGCCCAGCGAAGAAGCATTTCTGCGTGATGGTACTGGCGATGACCGTAAGCAGAACATCTGCCACCGGATATATGGTCCAGTATCTACGCACCTGTTTCGAGCGGAACTGGATTACCCACCTGGTGCTTTCCACCGACAAGAATGTGGAAGACTGGATAGATGTTCACCTGCAGGAGTATAAGGACCGCATCTTATATACCAGCCACAAGGACGTAAGCACTCAGACCTCGCACCTGGTTCTCTACAATGAGGAGAAGGCTTTCACCCTGGCGGGGCCGATGCTCGATGCCCAAAACGGCAAACTGTCGCATTATACGATGGTCCTCTATCCTGACTATTCGGCTTGCAGCAATGCCTCCGACTGGTCGAACCCGCTGCGAAATATCTGTTTGCCTGATATATTGCGACACCGGCAGCGGGTAGCCAAGAGCAAGCTGGAGGTAAAGAGTATGATCCTCGACCGATTTCTGCATGCGAACTTGCCGCCTTATCCGGAAGACAAGGAGCAGGAAAGTCATCGTGATTATCACGATTTCGGTGGAATGATGTAGGCATTTATAAACCGATAAATAAAGTGTTGTTATGGCAAAATATCATCAGTCTTATCAGAACCTCCGCCAGTTCTGCGAAAAGTGGCAGTGGATAGACCCCCGCAGCGGACAGCAGGTAATTGGCTATGTGCATCCGCAGACAGCGAGGAAAGTAGAGCGCAAGCCGTTCTACATCAAATTCCTCACCAAGACTGGACACGTAGATGAGGGCGAATGCGTCTGTCTGAAGGTGGATATTATGCGCCACCAGAGAAAGGTGCAGTTCGTCAAGAGCGGAGAAATCAGGGTAGTGAACGATATATTGGTACTGGAAGTAGATGGTACCAGGTTCATCACCCATTAAAGAAGCATCTTCATGTTTTCAGTAGATTAAAATACGGTTTCTAAACTCTAAAGTGTTCATCTTTTTTTAGGTGAAATTTTGAGAAATAAGCCTTTAGCGGAAGGCAGCATAACAAGGTAATAAAGTTTGTGTAAGGTAAAAAGCAATGCAGGTTTCTACCATGTGCCTGCACCTCCCTGGTTCGTGAGAATAGGGCGCTTTTTCTTAACTGAGTATTCATTTTTAAACAAGATATAGACAATGTGGAATCCATTTAAGAGACATAAAGCGAAGAAAGCCCTCAAGCAACTGAGTGATCTGACCAGCGTAATTGCTACGATCAAGAAGTGGGAGAAGGCTGGATTGATTTACTGGCAGGTAAAAGGCAAGACTCTTCTAATTGAGCAGAGTTTGGCTACCGTCTTGCTGAAGCAGGAGGGTGATATATTCAAGAAGTTCCTGAATATTGCTGCTCAGATGAAAAACTCCGAACTGCTGGCTGATGCTTATGAACAGCAGCGCATCACTATCGAGACGCAGGCTGTGAGAGAGGCGCAGGAGAAAACTTCCGGCGTGTTGACCGATGCTGATATACAGCGCATCCGTCAGAATGCACGTGAGAATATGCAACACATCGATATGAAGAGCATCCTGGATGCCATCAATGAGTTTGACATCATGATTATTCTTAGCAAAGCTACCTCTTCTGCTGATGCTACTCAGGAAGGTGGCGAACTGATAGCCGTTGGCCATTTCGATGGCAAGAAGGTGGAAATGGCAATGTGGGATGATATTAAGCACGATTTGCAGTAATCATCCTGCATCATCAATTAAAGTTTTCGCCTATGAGAGCAGTTATATTCGCCAAGGGATTTTGGCTGTATAGCCAACTGAGTGTAGCCAGATATTCCGGAGGCATAGATATATCAGAACCAGGAGATGACAAGCGCCATTTCCTGATTGTGGATGAGAAAGGTCAGCCGTTTTGTGGCGATCTCTCACCTGAAAACGTCCAAGCCGATTTGGTGGATAAGGAGTTTATTCCTCTCTACAAGAAGCTGGGCAGAGATTTGTTTATCTCCATCGTCAAGGCAAATCCTTTGATGTCCCGCAAGGATTTGAAGCAACGTCTCACTGATGCTGCCGAAGTGAAGAAAGGTTACGAGGAGAAAATGAAGGCAGCGAAAGAAGCGAAGTTGAAGGCTCAAAATCCTTCCCTCTTCGATTAAAAAGAAAGTTTTTAATACATTAAAGGATTTATAGAGAAATGAGAACATTAGAACAATTTCAGAAAGAAGTCCTTGCGCCGTTGCGTAAGGAGAGAGATGACAAGCATGCAGCAGCTTTGAAAATCAAGACCGATGGGGGGGCTGCCTTTGCGAAGCGTAAGAAGGAACTCGTGGAGAAAGAAGGGGAGTTCAAGGAGCATCAGAAATCCTGCCTGAAAGAGTTTCTGAGCAAGCAGACCTTGGAAAAGAAATCTTTCTTCGTCCTGCAGGATGCCGAGCGTGCCGATGCTCACGCTCAGTATCAGAAAGCTACCCAAGACTACAAGATTGCTAAACGCGGTGCCAACGAGGAATATATGGATAAGTTAGCCATAGCCTTTGCTGAGTACAACAAGGAGCGAGTAGCCGCAGGTGAGCAGCCTGTATATTACGACAACCGCCGTGAGATGTCAGCCGAAGAACATAATTCGTGCCATCAGGAGGATGGCTGGCCAGCAGACCCGGCACAAGAGGTTGAAGCATGAGTTTCAGAAATACAAAATAAACAATAATAAAAACATGAACACGAAACAACAGAATATTCTCCGCTCATTACTCAAGAAGTATAAATACAAGAGCGTGAGCAACGTGGTTCGCCAGGCACTCGGAATCAACTTCGAGAACTTCCTGCAGAAGGCTGAACCTCTCTATATTCTCCCCCGCATCGCCTCCTGCTATGCCGACGAGAAAGACAAGAAGGATCTGAATGGCATTATCTACAAGGAATGGCTCAAAGACGTGGTAGAAAAAGAATGGGTAGCCCCTCTCAATACCTATATCGAGGAGCACGGAGACCGCATCGTTCTCTCTGCCATCTACTATCTCATAGACAATGGTCTATGGGAAACCTACGAAGGTCGCCTCTCCCTGGGTTCCCAGGATGAAGCCTATTATGATAAGCTCTCCGATATGCCTTCCGCCATCGCTATGGTGCAGGAGCAGCAAGCCGAGGATAAGGCAGCCGAAAAAGCAGCCGAGGAAGCAGCAAAGAAGGAAGCCCAGCATTCAGCCGAGGAGAGTGCCCCCGTTCCCAGCGATTCCATCGCTGGTCAACCCCCCGGCTATACCCTAACCGCCGAAGAAGCCGCAGCCCTCATCGCCACCACCTCCGATACCTGCTCCCAGCTAAAGCAGAACATCGAGCGCCTGTTTGATTTCATTCACACCGCCACCGATACCGATGCCTTGCGCCAGAAGCTCGCCACACTTCAGCATCAGCTAGAAGATCAGAAATCTCAGCATCAGAAAGAAGTCACCACCCTGCAGCAGAAAATCGATGATGCCTATACTACGGCGAATAAAGCCAGCGATTACATCTCTAAGCTGAAGCAGGAAGCCAAGGAAACCCAGAAGCAGTACGATGAGCTGAATGCCAAATACAAGAAAGCCCTGGATGAGCGTGATGATGCCGACAAGGAGTTGGAAACTTGCAAGAAGCTCCTCGAAGAAGAAGCCAACCGTGAGCAGCTTCCTAAGAAGAAGGTTATCCCATATAGTGTGCTCGATGCCGTTCCACTTCTGGGCAAAGGCGTAATGACTGGTCTAGAACCCGTCCTCGCCAAATACAACATCATCATCGACCACAACAAGTAGAAATGCGTATGGATCAGGGTATCATCAATCCCAAGAGTCTGTTTCTCTCAAGGGTAGAAAGAAAGGACAACATCGTTCTGATGCCTACTCCTGCTGGTAGCCCCGAAGAGTTCGGCTGCATAAAATTCAACAACGCTACAGAACGTATGTCGAAGCCACGAGTAGTAGATCATGCAGAAACGGATGTTGAATTTGTCTTCCGAAACAAGCTTGGCAGCGTTTATGCTGTGGTTTATCACAACGAAAAGGGCGAGGTTCTCACAGATATGCTGACTAAGGCGAAAAGTTCTAAGTGGGAGTTTCATAACTTCAGAATCTTTTTTCTGCCTTGTTTTACAAATGCTTATATCTCGTCGATATATGGCTACAGGCAGATTTCCGAATTGCAGGTTGCGCAGGAATTATCCCGCTTCTTCGCATTTGAAGGCGTTAAGTCAGTTATCGGAGATTATTCCATGCTGGCACTCCCCGGGGGTATAGCCGTAGCTCGGTGCATCTTCAAGGATGAATATATAGTTTCTGCTGAGTTGTTCGATTTCGTAACATACGAGTCTCTTGATAGGGATGAAATCAAGGACATCTACTATCAGGAGTTTCATCGACACATTTCCGGAGAAGAAATGAATATCTCTAATTTCCCCGAAGATCTTCTGAGGGAAATTCTTGAGGATAGTGTAGAGAAGATGCAGAAGAAATGTAATAAATAAAAACAAAGCAAGTATGGATAAGACAAAGTTAAAGAAACTCTTTTATGAGGTGAAAGCAACAACCTCAGATGTGATATTTACAGTATTTATGTTTGGCATGCTTTATCTGCTTATTCACGCGATTATTACCGATGCTAAAGGAGATGACAACCGCATAAAAGGTAGTAGCATCACCGTAACTTCAAAAGGTCACGAGTACATCATCTTTGAAACCGACAGAGGCTACACCTGCTGCATTCACTCAGCCTCCTGCCCCTGCGAAAAAAATCACTTAAAGCGATAGTTATGGATAATAAAATGAATATGTTAAAAGAAACGCTAGGTGAGGACGGTTTAGACCGTCTGGCTGGTTTATCTGCTAAGTGCTTCATCATTAAAAAGGAAGATTTTTAAAAAATGTCGGGTCAGAATTTGATTGATGACGGAAATATTTTGATGGCTAACAATTCTCATTTCATTCCGGTTGACCCCACCAGTGATACGACAATTCAAGCAGAAGAACCAAAAAGAAGTTTCCGGTGTTCTTTCACTATAGTAGATAAGCAGGAAGAACGTTATAATGCTCAGATGTTGGTAGTCTGCGTACTGCCGGTATTCGGTAAGTCGCTGTTTCCCGTAACTCCCCCTCACCTTCCATTTCGATTGGCTGATGGCTACACAACGCTGTATCGCAACCGTCATAACTTCTTTTATGCGGCAATGAGAAATTTCTTCTCTCATTCCTTTTCTGAGAAATCTGAAGAAGAGCAGTTGTTTGAAAGGCTAGAAACAGCGCAAGAGTTTGGCAATTATGAATACCTCCCCGTCCCCAGCGATTCCATCGCTGGTCAGCAGGGAGAGGATAAAAAGAAGAGAATATGATGAAAATAAACAAAGAAACAATCCAGAAGTTGAATCCTTTGTTTCAGGCAATAGCTGAAGGCAAGACTATTCAAGTCGAGTCTGGAGACGATTGGATGGATATAGATTTTGGCGGGGAAGGAGTAAATGCTTCTACGCTCATAACGTGCCCCGAATGCTACCGCATCAAGCCGGAAGCAAAGTACCGTTCTTTTAAGAACGCAGAAGAGTGCTGGCAGGAGATGTCAAAACATCAACCGTTTGGGTGGATAAAATGTAAAGAAGGTTATTTTAATATCGTTTATGTCGATGATGACTATGCAGGCTTGGCAGATCCGGATGGTAGCTCCATCCTGCTGGCTTCAAAAAATAGCTATCAAGACAACACTTTTTACGACGGAACGCCTTTTGGTATGAAAGTGGAGGAATAGTTATGGCACTTGAACAATGTTCTGATTTGCAGCTTATGCTTCTCACTATATTCACAATATTTCTTATCGTGTTGATGGAGCAGGTAGCAGAGTATCGTTATTTTAAAAAAAATAGTAGTATGAAAATAAAAATTGTTTCGTTATATTTCCCCAGTTTCTTTAACGGGGATAGGCTCTCTGCTTTTGCAGATAAAATAAAGTTCTTCATCATGTATAAAAAGCATTGGTGGCAGAGATACAGATACATGAAAGATTTGTTCGGGCACCCAATGAAGTTTGACAGTCAAGAGGAAGCCGAAGAGTATCTGGAAAGGGAAGGTATAGATTATCAAGGAAAAGCATAATATTTTTGATTAGCGTATGGTAGAAAAGAAAGTATTAACCATTCATCTTACTGATGAGTGGTATCAGAAGATAGCTAACGGAGAAAAGACAGAGGAGTATCGAGAATGCTCCTTATACTGGACGGTTAGATTGTTAAGAAAGGATGTTCCGAATAGGCCAGACGTGATAGCTGGCGTAGCCAAATATCATCGTGCTTCCGATAGAGGCCTTTTCCTACAAGGCTACCTCACCGGAGGTCTCAAGCATACTTCGGATAGTCCGGAAGATAGAACTTACCGCAAGGAGGTATTAGAGCCTTTCACTCACGTTCATTTTCTCCTCGGTTATCCGAAAGATAACCAACCGTATATTGAGAAGGAAATCGACGAGATAACGGTAGATAAACCAAAGAAGGGCATGTGCCCGGATGCGTGGTTAAAAAAGAATATGTTCGTAATCAGATTCAAATAGATAAGCGTATGGCAAAGAAAGAAGAGAAATGCTGTGGCAACTGTTTCTGGTTCGACAGCGAGGATGCCTATGGCCAAGGCTGGTGCATCGATGAGCAATGTGAAACGTCATGCGGTAGTATTTGTGGTAATCATAAAAACAAATAAGCGTATGCCCGATAACGTATATCAATTCTGCGGCAACTGCTATTGGTATGATGTCGATGATGATCACCGTGCTAGTGCCTGGTGTATGAAACGAAAATGTAAGACTTCATGTTTTGATGTCTGTAAAGATCATAAATTTTAGATAGCGTATGGAAATAAATTATAGAGATTATTACCCTCAGAGCGTCTATAAGCATCCGGAGCCTATGGAAATGATGATTCCTACTCCGAAAGACTTTGGACAGTATTTACAGAATAAACGTAATAGGAGAAGAAAGAAATGACGTTAGAGTTATCGATGGAGGAAAAGGTAATCGTAACCGTTCTTTTGGGGTTCACGATATTCTTTTTGTTGTTGGTTTCCGGAATATTTGAAGGTGGGCATGAGCCTATAAAGCCGCCGAATATTCCGCCACCACCGCCTCCATCTCGCCCTCATCCTCTGCTATTCCGTCGCAGATCAAGATTAAGAACTAACAAAAGAAGAAGATATGTTATACGAAGCAAAAGAAGGAACAAAGGCTTACGAATACATTAAAGGTATTGTCGAAGCTGAATTGCAAGAACGTGTAAGCTACAAGAAGCGAATAGTGGAAGCTATCGGTTCTGATTTCGATAAAGATATACACGTTGAGAATAACTGGCTTCTCACTCGCCGATTTAGAATCGAGAAGATATTGGTAACGCCAGAACAACGGGTTAAATTAGATAAGAGAGCCTGGGTGAAAATTCTTACTCATCGTTTTCCGAGCGGCGTTTATCATTACTTGATTCCCAACGTAAAAACAGAGCAGGGTAGGGCTGTTTCGCAGGTGCTCGCCTCGTATAACCCTGTAGCAGGTTTCAATGATGTAAGAATAGGTTTGAATCTCACGGAGTCAGTGAATAGACCGATTGAGCCGTTTAAGCTTTATTTTTTCAGAAGCCGTGCCTTCTTCTATGTGGATGAACCAAGCATGAGATTTAGAGAGAAAGATGAAACCTTGGAAGAAATTTCCTGGCAGCAGTTTCATCTTGATTTCTATGATGAATTAAATGAAATAAACGAATTAAAACGTTAAAGATTATGGCATGTGATTGTATTAGCAGAGTAGAGAAATTGGTTAAGGCACAGACTAACGAGAGCGGTTGCCTTGATACAAGTATCGGTGTTCCATCGGGCATTACGATGGTAAACATCTATGGTCTATTCCATAAGCAGAAGAAGGATGGTTCCTTCTGTGAAAAGTGGAACCAGGTAAATATCCTCCCCCAGTATTGCCCTTTCTGCGGCAAGAAGTATGTGGAGGATAAAAAAGAAGATGTTCAACAGAAAGAAAACAAGAAGTAGCGTATGAAGATAAATACGAAACAGATCAAGGAGAAGATTGCAGGCTTTATTTTTGACCTTATCATAGAATCGGGCAGTAAGTCTAAGTTCTTCCGTAAGTACACCAACCATCGCTTCCGTAAGCAGTACGAACGATTGACGGGTAATGCCGCTTATAGGATGTATAAACGCAACAGCGATTTGGAAAGAGAGATTATCAAGCTGCGTGAAGAGATTAATACTTTGAAGTGTAGGCTTCGTTCAGCTTATAATAAAATAAAAGTCGTAGCTACGGAGTACCCTAAGAACATCCCGTGCCCTCACGGAGAAAAGGATGAAGTAATCGATTGCCCTGTCAGAACAGATTCCACTGAATGCTGGTGCTGCCCAGGTTTCGTATGTAGAATACCTGAAAAAGGTACCATCATCTGTTGGAATGAGAACTTTGAACAGAGTGAGGATTTAGAAAAGAAGGAGTAGAGTATGGAAATAAAAGATTATAAGTTTAAGGCAAAAAGTATTGAAGATTCCAGATACCATCCTGCAAAAGGCTCCTGGGTTATCGGTTGTTTCTATTATGACAACGAGAATGCTTATATCCGTCATCCTTACAAGGTAGATAAGAACGGCAGACCTACGTCATATATGAGCACAAGAGTTGATCCTGATACGCTTTGTCAATATACCGGAATGAAGGATAAAAACGGTGTAGAGATATATGAGTACGATTTGTTGTCATGTGAGGATCATACTAAACTTCGCTTATTTTGTAATAAGTGTTTTCCTGGTCCAGATGATACAGTAGTCTTTTTACAGTTATCTACTGTATCAAGTGTACAAAATGCTGAGGTGTATGGTAACATCTTTGATGATCGATACCTTAAAGCGCCCCGATAGACGTTGCCTTCTCATCCCCGTTCCCTGCGATTCTATCGCAGACCAAAAATAAAGAGTAATAACAAAAATAAAAACAAAAAAAATTATGGCAGAAAAAACAATGTTACAGAATGTAGAGAATGAATCAGAAGAGGAGTATGATTGTAATGATGTTCCTCTCATTTCTCCTCCGTTGATTCCAAGAGTATTATTGCTAAAAATGATACATGTTTTTATAAAGACAAAAAAGAAATAGCGTATGTTGTACGAAGCAAAACAAGAAACAAAGGCGTACGAATACATTAAAGGTATTCTCGATGCTGAATTTAAAGAACATCAAGCCTACATGAAACGAGTAGAAGAAGCCGTAGGCTTCGAGTTTGAAAAATATCAGGGCTATCAGCCTAACAGAACTCTCACAAGAGAGTACGAGATTACTGCTATATGGGTTCCTTCTGAGCGTTATGATACGCTAGATAAGAAGGTGTGGAAGAAGATAGACGGTGTAAAATTGGAGGACGGTTACTATGTAGCTATTGCGCCTAATAAGCGATATAAGCAAGGCAAGGCAATAGCCTCCGTTCTTCTCTCCTATAAATCAGTTGCTAACCATTTCAAGGTAATGAAGGAACTGAATATAGAAGTCCCTCAAACTAGCCGTTTCTCTATTACTCAGCTCCTCCGTCATAAAGACCGCATTTTCGTTTACTTTGATGACAGCATCCGAGCCGAGAAAAAAAATCCTGATTTCAAGGAAATCACGATAGGAGAGTATGAGGATTTCGTTAATAGCAAAGATTAGAGCGTATGGAAACAAATGATTATGTAAGCATCATCAAGAATATGCTAAAGTTTAGTAATATGGTGGAATGCGTTTATCCAGACCAATACAAGTTTGTCTGTCATCTGCATAATATTCAGGAGCGTGAAGCGATGGATATGTACGGTGATCTGCGTAAGATAGCTTCGGGTCAGTATTGGAGTATCAAAGATAAGAAGGACGGGTATCTTTATTCCATGATAAACATGGCGTTGGAAGCTAGCAAGATTCAAGTCTGCAACTCTCTCATCAAAGATACCGCAGCCATTGGCGAGGATAGAAAGCCAAATATCCTTGCATTCTTTAAAAGAGGCGATGAGCGTTTTTCGCAGGAGTTTAATTTGTCATGGCAGGTTGCATATCTTGATATAGCCGAAATGATAAAGAACGGCTATACGCTAACGGCTACCGCCCGCCAGGTAGATAATGTTGATGCCAAAGATTACGTAGGCGAGAATAATGGTAAGAAATCATATATTCCTATCTACGATGGCGATGTAATGCTTTGCTATGTAAGAAACCCGAAATGGTGGAGTTCTGATTGCGAGAACAGCGGTCTTTATCTCTGTAAAGATGGCGTTTACTATCGTCTCATTTATACCCCAGGTAAAGGTTATATCAGACACGGTGAGCCTGATACTGACGAAGCCTTCGAGTTGGATATTGAGGAGAATGCCTTCAGCAGCTACGTGATGACTCTCAGTCAGAAGTGGTATAAGCTTGGTAATATCCACGCTGGTATCGGATTCTTGATTGAAAAGCCAGAAGATAAAAAAGAATAGCGTATGGAAATAGAAACGAAAGAAACTCCTGTAAAAGGAGCATTGATTTATCAGCCGCAGGGTGCGGCTGGTGAATATGCCAAGTGGGCAATCAATCTATATCACGGTTGTTCTAACGGCTGCACATATTGTTATAATCGTAGAGGGGTATTGAGCCACGTCTTTAGCGATAAGCCGGAACTGGCAGCACCTATCATCAGGCAGCGCGATAAGTTGCTCAATGAATATCTGAAGAAAAACAATATGACTGCACATGATGCTATCAAGAAAGGTGTTGTGAACCATGAAGGTCTTATGGCTGCCCTTGATCTTATTTCGAAGGATTTAGAGAAGATAGGAAAAGATAAAATACGTCAGGATGGCGGTATCTTTTTCTCTTTCACTTGCGACCCATTCGATATGGAGGCAGATATGTTCATCTTGCAGAAGGTAGTTTTACTTTTGATATTCAATCGTATTCCGGTCACGATATTAACAAAAAACGTAAATTGGATGCAGACGGGTTTGTGGAAGAGTACACTTCGAGACCTTACAACAGATTATAAGGATATAGCCCGCTACCTCACCATCGGTTTTACTATCACCGGCAAAGATAAGCTGGAGCCTGGTGCTCCTTCTACAGAGAAGCGTATCGAAGCCTTGCGTAAGCTGCACGATGAATACAAGATTAAGACCTTTGTATCTTTGGAGCCAATAACGAGTATTCATACCGCATCGGAAGTAATCAAGAAAACATATCAGATTACGGACGAGATACGTATTGGTGTCCAGTCGCCTATCAAGAAGGACAGATATGATCCAAACGAGTTTGTCGGTTTCGTTATCGCGATTAAAACCCTGGCACGCGGTCTTGATTGCCGTTTCATGGTAAAGGATAGTATGTATAAGCAGGCTGAAATTTTTGAAGGTGCTTATAGAGATTTGTGCATCGCAAAACTCGATGAGATAAGAGAAATTTATACAACAAAAAGTAAAGAATAAAATTATGAAAAGTAAATTGAAGTATTACGCCCAGGTTATCGGCGTTAACCTGTTGGCATTTTTGGTACCCGTTCTTGCCGTTATCTTTATTTATGGCCTCGGTAAGCTGAAGAACATCTGTTCCCACCCTTGCGTTCTGTCACAGGAGATATATGATTGCTGCCTAGAGGCAACCATCGTGGTATTGGCTGGTTTCTCCGTAGGTCTTTTGCTCCTTGGCTGGGCAGATAGCTGGAGAAAGACAAAGCTCAGAGTTCTAAAAAGTAGAAAAGAGCGTGAGGAATTAGAATTGCGTGTCAAGTTAGAGGTAGAGCCTATCGAGGAGAGAACGGAGCAGAAGAATACGCCTGCGCTTGGCGATTCCGAGTTTGAGGATATTTCTGGTTTGACAGTTAAGGAGATTTACCACCTTTATCAAGGTCGTGAAGTTCTGATTACGGGAGGTAATGCAAAAGGAGCCTCTTGGGGTCGTCTTGCTGGTTATGACAATGAAGGCTCTATCCTCTACATAGGTTTTACTAAATTCTGCATAGGCCCTTACTCTTTGGATGAAATAAATATGATGCGTGATAAGAATCCAGAGGTCAGCTACGTAGAACCAGGATATAAAAACTATGATTGCTATATTCCTAGTCTCATCCGCATCTATAAGTAACAATTATAAAGCTTAGATTATGACAACAGCAGAAGAGGCAAGAAGAAGAACCCTTAACGCCATCAAGGAGACGTATAAAGACCAGCTCGAATTGATAGACGCAATCATCGATCGTGCTTGTGATAAATTACAGTATGAAGATACTGTAACGTTTGAGAGTGACGAAGACAGAAGTAACGTAAGGTTATATCTTGATGAGCTCGGTTATGAAACCTGGTGTGGGGTAGGTGGTGAGTGTAAGTTAACTATCTCATGGCGACATGAAAAAAGTAATAAAAAATAGTTATGAAGAAGAATTATTTGTTTGACGTTGATGGCTTGCTGCAGGTGCTGCAAGCCATCAAGGAGGGGAAGCCGGTGGAGTATCGCCCATTGGAGGAACCTGATTGGCGAGACTTCGACCCGGAGAATTGCGATATTGATACCGAGAACTGCAAGTACCGTATCAAGCCTCGTGAATATGGCAAGAATATCGGTACCACGCCTATCTCTCCCGAAGATTTACAGGAGGATAGAATCTATCTTTTGAGAAGCGATATTGATGCCGGTACGATCAGGGGCTTTATTTGCGTAAAAAATAATGAGTGGCGGGGAAGAAAGGTTATCACGCTGTATTTCTCTTGGAATAGCAATGGCATTTGCTCTATTCTCAATGTAGGTGATCCTGATGTGGATTTTTGTTGCAGCGAGCGGTCTTCTGGCTTCGCTAACAATATTTGTCCTAACCTCGTGACGAATAACTTTGATAGTGTTTCCATCTATCACCCTTCTCTGGCGCAAGTTCAGATGTTAGAATCTAAACTGCGGGAAATAGGCTATGAGTTTAGTAATGGCAAAATGCAAAAGCTCAATGGAACCAAAGCGTAAACAAACACCGCTCCTTACCAAGGAGCAGGTAACAGAGCAGCTTCTTCAGCAGCATTTGCGCGGCTGGAAATCGAACCCTAAGTACATCGTAGAAAACCTGTACGTGTTCGACTGGGAGAGTGATATGCTCATCAAGACCCGAAGCGGGTATTGGTATGAGGTGGAATGTAAAATCTCCCTTGCTGATTTTAAAAACGATTTCACCCATAAGCGGCAGAAGCATGAATTGCTGAAGAATGGGGATGAGAAGCTTCGTCGCCCGAATCTCTTTTATTATTGCGTACCTTGGTACCTTAGTGCGAAAGTATATCCTCTCCTTCCTGATTATGCCGGGTTGATTGTACTTAAAGCGGATGGTAAACTGAATGAGATAAAACAGGCACACTGTCTGCATCTGCAAAAGTACACCGATGAGGAACTGAAGCTATGCGATAAGTTTTATTATGCCTACCGCAACTGGAAAAAGTGTGTAGAGCGTAATCAGCCTACCGCAGAAATCAAGCGCCTGAAGGATGAGATTGCTTTCCTCAAGGCAGAATACAAGGCAGTAGCCGGATGTGATATTAAAGACGCATTTTAATGATTAAAAGATTTATAGATTATGGAAAAGATTGAATTTACAAAGGAACAGATAGAAAAGATAGCTGAAGACATCAGTATTATCTGCTTTCGTTCTAACTCGGAGGCAAAGAAGTTTTTGCTTATGGAATATCCGAAGGTTAAGGATGTGCTCGGTAAATCCTGTATCTGGGATGAGCCTATCTATAATGAGGAACACCCCAAGGAAGTGAAAAGCGTGCTGCCTAGTTTTGAGGCAGTTCATACTTTCGGCTCATCGGCTTTATTCAAACCGACTCTCGCTGAGATTATCCAGGCTTGCCCTATCAACCTTCTTGGAAACTTTAACGCTGTCACCATTCATTACAATGGTTTTACAGAGGACGCTTCCAAGCATCAGAGTATCGTGACTCCTTACGTGATTTGTGAGAAGAAGAAGCCATTCGTTCCTTGTTTCAGTGATGAAGAGGAGAAGAAGCTGCACCCTTCACCATTAAAGATAGGCGACCTTGTAGGCACTATCATCGACGAGTTCTGCCAGGTAAGCATTGATGTTATCCAGCCCGATACCCGCAACCTTCAGACATTGTTTGATGGGCCGATGAATGAAGTTCCCGAGAAATACCTGGATAAGCATTTCCGCCCGATAGAGATTATCAAGGACAGCGAATATAAGATTCATTTAATCATTAACTAAGCTTTCTAAAGCAATAGATTATGTTTGAGATATACGTTAAAATGAAGAGAAAAAAGTGGTGGAAACTTGCCATAGAGGTTCCCAACGCTTATGGTGGAATGCCTCACCTCTGGATGTATTTGGAAAAGAAATACCTTCCATCTTACGTACCGGTAGGAGCTGATGGAAAACCGCTGGATTTGGAATGGGTGAAGGAAGCACAGGCAAAAGGTGAATATGCAAGCCGCTGGATCTATGCTTCATCCAGAAAGGAGATCGAGGATCTACAGAAAGATTTCCGCTTAACTTATGAGGAAATGATGGTATTCAGATCTACCTTTGATTTTGCAAAGGTTCTAGGCGAAGATATACCAGTTTATCTTGAATGCTTAAAGGTTGTCGCTGACGAGTGTGGAGGTATATATCCACAACAATACGAAAAGTTGAGTGCCTTTATTAAGGTTCACAGCATAAATGACATAGAGGCGATCGCTTTCAACCAGACAAGCGTAAACTGCGCCTGTGATTTCTTTGGCAACAGATATAATGCGCCAGCAGATAACTTCTGGGATTGCATGTGCCCAAAGGATTTTTATGACAATCTTAGAAAAGATTGTGATACTAAAGACGCATTTTAATGATTTTAAATAGATATAAAAAATATGAGTTTATATACAAAAGAAGAAAAGAAAAAATCCCTTTGGCATCCTATTACCGATGAGGATTTTGATATTGACTTCAGTAAGCCGTTTATCGTTTGCTGCGATGATGCTTCTCTCTTCATCGTGAAAGATTTTGCAGATATGTTTAACTATCTGGATGAAGACCGATTCTACGATGTCAAGGCGCAAACCTTGTCTGAAGAAGGCAAGGAGGAATTTCGAGAAGACTATTATGGATATATGTATCTTGACGAGGATTTCTACCATGCGATAGATTGGGCGAAGGGCGAGTGTATCGAGGACGTGAAAGGCGATCGAGAGAGGCCTGAATTGTTCGTAATGTATGAATCGGGTCCAAAGGTGTTTGACCGTTTCGATTTCGGTCCGAGCGGTACTCCGGCATACGGTGGTGCGCCGTTACTGCGCAGAGATTTCGCTGCAAACTATCCCGAATTATATCACGTAGAATATATCGTTAACTTAGATCGGGTCTCAGAAACTCAACTCAGTGCTCTCTTTAGAGCGTCTCTTGATAAGCCTAAAACCGCTTATGTGGTAACATCGGGCGAGTATAGCGACTACCGCGTCGATGGAGTATTTTCTGATAAAGAGAAGGCAGATTCGTTCGTTACTAAAGCCGAGGATAGAACTATTGAAACATATAATATTGATGACGAGGAGCAGCTTCGAGAGGAATGCTGGTATGAAATTAATATTAGTATATATAAATCTTCAAAAGTAATGGGAGTTTCCGTTCATGATCTGTGTCTGTCAGATAAGTATTTCGACGCAGTAAGGTTTACGCTTAGAGATGGCGTAAACGGTTATTTCTCCTTTTACCTGAAAGCTCTCAACCGTGATAAGGCAAAAGCAATAGCTTTGGAGCGTTTCCATGCTCTCTTGGCAGTAGAGTCCTCTCACTTTCCAATGCTAAGATGGACGCGTGTCAGAAAACCTTGTTATGGTTCTGAAGATTTCCAAGAAGGTCTCGTATTTGGGTATTTCGATTATAAGGCTTATTTCTATCCAAGTAATAGAATGGAGCGAACACAAGACCTGTTTATGGAGATTAAGTTTTCCTTGCCTATTCCATTGACCGAAGAGGAGGAGAACAATATCGACTGGCAAAATCTCATAGAGTCCGTTTGTCTGCAGCTTATGAATAGTCATGGCTTGAAGATAGAATCAAGAAAAGATTTGCCTGCAGAATTTATTTGATTAGCAAGTAACTTTAAGAATTTATAGAAAAAGAAGATATGATGATACAGATTCAAGATTGGGAATCTTCCCAGAAAATCATTGTCGTAGATGAAATCAATCACGGCACCGTACAGGTGGAGGTACCGAAGCCTGGACCCTACAAGGACGAGTATTACCAGTATGCCGATTGCGCTATCTATAACCTATGGGTAGATGAGAAGTACCGCAAACAGGGAACGGCTCGCCTCCTGATAGAGACCGCAGAGCGGGAAGCTAAGGAACTGGGCTGCAAATCGGTACAGCTGGAGTGGAACGATAAAGACACCGAGGTTTTCGTTCTCGCATGGTATAAACGTCTTGGCTATCATGTAAAGGGATTGAGTGAAAACGATCTGCTGTTGCTGGTAAAGAAACTCTAGTTGCAATGTTGAATGTTGAACATTGAAAAGCATTCAGCACTACTTTGTCCAACCCATTACAAGGAAAAGTATTACCTTTGTAAATAGAAATGAATAAAGAAACTATTTCGTTCTAAATATTTAATGAGTTATTAGGTTATATGATTACTTAACTGCAAGGAGTTGCAGCGTTTTAGATTATTCATTATGATTATAAGGGCTTCTTCGCTGCGAAGCAGGGGAGCCTTTTCCCATTTACTTTTTAGATATTTCTTATATATATAGATAATGTATTTTTTATCTTTAAACGTTCCTTCCGTCCGGAAGCACGAACCAGCCGATATTTCCTCGCCAGAATTTGCATCCCATATATAGCGAGTCGAAGGCATCGGTGAAGTCAGTACGCTGCTGCAACGGCAGGTTGTCTTCCGTCTCCGCTTTCTTCTCCTGACTCTTATCCTTGCGGAATCCCTGATAGCCGATGCTCACTTCACAGAGCTGCATGGCGATAATCAAATCAGGGTTCTGGGTCTGATTGATGCGGATGGCAGGATATTCGATACCGGCAAGACCATTATTGATGATACGGTGCTTTACCTCGTGCTTCTCCGGCACACCCATATCTATCGCCGTCACGTTCCAGCCATTGCGTTCCAGTTCCTTAATCACAGCCTGGTAGAATCGCTCATCGGTCAAAGCATACGATGCACCCTGCTTTGCGGTGGCATCGTAGAAGTAAACCACATCACGGTTCACGGATCTCTTCGGAGCATAGTAATGCGAGAAATCATCTACCAACTCTCTCAGCTTGCGCTCGTTCTTCACATAGAAGCTTTTGATTACATTCACTGCCTCCACTCCGTCACGCTGATATACTTGACCTACCACCAGGGTGTTGATATTCGCATTATAATCAAATGCGAGATAGAGAGGAAGGTCGTTCACACAGTCGGCATCCATACGACAATCGTTTCTTTCGGACAGCTCCTTCAAATCCGGCTGATAACTTTCTGAAGTAATCTTCTTACCGCCGATGATGCCCGTAGCCTTCTGAGTGCTCCAGTTGGCTTGTGAAAGGGGGTCTATCTCATCGCAGGTGTAACCATGAACATGATCTATATCCAGATTAGAATAGAAACCATCGTTCGATTTCTTGATTTTTACGTTCAAAATACTGACCATGAAGGTGTAATTAGGCAAATCTCTGCGCATCTGTCGGATGTAATCCTCACTCAATAAGTCCACATTAGAGAGAGTAGAGGCACGGCGAACGAGGAATGCCGAGCGGCGAAGCTCTCTCAGTTCGTCTTCCCGAAACTCTTTTGATTTGTCGAACATCTGCATCTCCCACCATTCTTCATCAGTTACTAGATATTCGTAATCATAGATGAGTTCCGCATCCGCTGTATCCACCAGCTTATAGTTTACCGCCATATCCACCATGTTCTTTGTGAGCTGGTTGCCGTGGTTCGGCAGAATCTTAAACTGTCCCTCGTGCTTAATCATCTTGAGGGCGATGGCACGTATCATCAATCTCAAATCGGGTGGCACGGCATGAGGGATATGCCCGGTCTTTTTGGCATTATAAATAAGGTCGTTGTAACGGATAATCTTGTTTGCATAGTCTTCCAACTGCTCCTGCACCCATCTGTAAGTCTTGCCTTGAAATTTACCTGATTCTATTGTAAGGTCAAGCTTCTCCTCCTCACGCTCCAACCAACTACCCTTGGTGGTAAGCGAAGCATCAGATAGGAATCTCGTCGATTTATAGAGCGGGTTGTAATCAGTAAAGTTGATGTTGCCCAAAGGGTGAGTCTGGCCTGATAACGCCGGCATCAACTCATCGGTTACTTTCTTGTAAGGGAAGAATCTTGCCTCGTCACCTACCATCGCCGAAAAAGTGTAGCTGTTGGCACTTGCGGTCTGCGAGAGGGAGATGAGCACCCACTGGGCACCATTGGCAAACCAAATGATATTGTCATAGTTTTTCGGCTTAAAGATAGCCTCACGAGCGTGCTTCGGTGGTCGTCCCCAACCGAAATGAATGCCCTGCGTAAAGCCGAACATTCGTTCCATGGCAGCCATGGTACCAGGAATAGTTTTGCCGAATCCCTGCTGTCGTGATACGGCTACCCAGGCTCCCAGCATACCGGGCATAGAGTTAGAAGCCATCCAGACGTAAGGAGCCACAAGACCGTCGGTTTTACCCACACGTCTTGCGGCAATCACCCTTTCATCCTTCGCAGCCATATACAGAGATTGCTGCTGGAATTTGGTTAGGTATATCAAATGTGGTTGTTGCATATTTTAAAATTTTGTTATTCTGAATGTATGTTGATTTAGCCGCGTCCTTGCGTCCGTTAGGCGTTCCTGCGGATCATAGCACCTATCCTTTGCAGTACTCCATCCTAAACTGTCTTGCAAGAAACTTATCGTTTTTGATAAGGTTTACGATTTCCTCCTCCGTATGACAGCCTTCCCAGAAGAGTTCGGTATGGTCTCCGACCCTGTCTTCATCTACAGAGAAAGGCACACCGTAGTTGGTGTAGGTTTCACCATGGTGTTGAACCAGGTGGCGACCTGGGTTTTTCCGGATGTTTTCTATCCAGACTTCATTATCACACTCGCACCATTTATTGTATTCTTCTCCTGTCAGTGTCATATCAATACCGATAGGGTAGTGCCCTGAACATCCATTGGTTCCGAAATAAATAATCTTTGCCATAATTTCGCAGATTTAAAATAGACTAGGCTGCATCATTTCTAATTTGATACGCTTGCAAGCCTTGTCGTAATATTCTTTGTTCAGCTCAAAGCCGATGAAGTTCCTCTTTTCTCTGATGCAGGCGATGGCGGTAGTGCCGCTGCCCATGCAGTTATCAAGAACGCACCCCCCCACATTGGTATAAGTACATATAAGATACTGGATAAGAGCTACTGGTTTTTGCGTAGGGTGGAAGGTGTCGGCAGAATGTTCCTTGTCAAAGCAGATAATGCTCTTTGGGAATTTTTCATCTGATACGATAGTAGGCACTTCTTTATGATCGCCATAACAACCTCGCTTCAAACTATGCGAACCGTCGCCCCTTCGATGATTCCTTTGATGTGGTGCGCATTTTACCATCTGAGGATTGTAGATAGGTTGTTTCCGATAGAATACTGCAATATCCTCATGCGAGCGCAGAGGCATCTTGTTGGCATTCAGAAAGCCTGTTACCCGCTGCTTGCTCCAAATAAGATTATATTTCCAGAGTTTCGGCTGTGACATCATAAGTTGTGCGGTAAACATACCCTGGCAGAAAAGGATAATCGCTGCATTGGGTTTGGCTATGCGCAGATATTCCTTCCATAATGGCTCAAGCGGGATAATGCTATCCCAGCCACCACCTTCACTCTGTTTGTTGAGAACACCATAAGGCAAATCGCAGATAATACAATCCACGCTTGCGTTCGGAATCTTTTTCATTCCTTCCAGGCAATCTTCATTATATATCTTATTTAATTCCATCCTCTATAAACTATAAATTATAAACTATCAACTCTTAACTTCCCAATGTGCCATTTCGAGCATACCTTGCACTGATAAGCCGTATATCCGGCAGCCATGATTTTAGGGTGTAGTTTCAGGAACTCGCAGGCTTCATCCTCACTCTCGTAGGCAACCTTGGCTTTCCAGCCGTGGCTGCTTTTCCTCGTCCAGTGTTCCGGATCAGGACGGAAGGGAGGTATCTTGTTGGGATGATGATTTCCGTATCGCTTACTCATCGGCTGGTTCCTCCTTCATTTCTTTAGCTTGTTTGCCTGCCTCCTTCTCTTCCATCACCTCTTCCATGTAGTCGAAGTAATCAGGAGCTTTTTCCGGAGTAGCATTCAGACTCTCCTCATCGGCTATCTGCTGCATATCCTTCACCGTAAGACCATACTTGCGAGCCATCTTGCGCTTATACTCATCGGTATAGTTGATGCGGTCGTGTTTCACGATGCTTACATCCTGCGTAATGGCAATGCGGCTCATATCCGGCATCTCATCCGTAGCGTCCTTATCCTCTACGAAGTTGCCATATACATTAGCCAGGGCTTGCATACCCTTATCCACCGCGCGGTCGTTGTTCTGCTGCTTGCCTGTGCGGATGAGCCACTCAGCGCTGCTCAGATACATCGCCTTGTGTCGAGGACTTTCATCGGTCTGGAAGAAGCGTATGATATGGTTGCAGACCGCCACATCATTATTCAGTTCCGTAACCGTGCGAGGTTTGATATTGCCTTCATCGTCAATATCAATATGCAGCGCCATCACCATCTCCTGCGCCTCTTTGTTGCCCTGTCCTGCCTGGTTCACGAAGAGCGTATAATCGCGTCGTGCGATATTGCGGCAGGTGGTACGCGGGTCTATATCGTTGTTCTGCACCCATCGCTTGTAGAACTCGGCACAAATCTGCATGCGGTACCGCTGTTCCAGTTTGGGGAACATCGTCTCCATGCTGAGACCATTTGATAGCCACTTGTCTATCCTCTGCAGGGTGTTTTGCGTTAATTGGCTCATTCCTTATTAATGTTTAATGTTTAATGTATAATTGGTGGGGCATCGAAAAACGAAATTCGTGTCATTCGTGTCATTCGTGTTCAAAACCCCGAACCCCGGAAGGCTATATACCATCCGCACATCTGATTGCAAAATTACGAAATTGCCCCTAGATGGTTGGGACAAGAAAATCCTTTTGTCCCCATCTCTCAATTAAAAACCGATACCTTTGCAATAGTATTAAGACAACATAGGATAACAATAAAAAGAAAAAAGAAATGCAAAGTTTAATTCCAACTCTTACAAGGTTTCTTGCTGCCATTATCGGCTTAGTGTGGTGCACACTGGAACCATCTCTTAACTACATTGCCGTATGCTTCTTCGCCCTTGTCTGCGACTGCTATACGGCATGGCGCTGCAACTGCCGCATCTATTCCCGCTATCGGGAGGCTATCAAGAAAGATCCTCGATGCAAAATTGATGGGAAACTGAAATCTAAGAAAATGGCAAAGATGGTGAAAGATTTTTCTGTCCTCATTCTTGCGATATTCTTAGCCACGATGGTAGATACCGTGATACTCGATTTTCAGAACCCTCTCCATCTCGCCAACTATCTTGCTGCTATCTACTGCGGTGTGCAGCTCGTGAGCATCCTCGAAAACGAGAGCACCTGCAATGGGGCCCCCTGGGCAAGAGTGATGCAGAAGATTGTAGCCGACAAAACCGAAAGGCATTTTAACGTGAAGCTGAAAGACTTGATGAAGGAAGAAGAAGAGGGCAACAAGGAAGAGGCTACTCCGGAAGAGGATAAGAAGAAAGAAGATGATAATGACGACTGGATTCCGCAGAAACCTGCAGACCCAGTAATGGGCATGTAATGTGCCAATATCTCTTAATTTCTGTACGCTATCAGTTAATAATGTGTTAAAATCTCTTTGAATTATGACAATATCAAATGTTTTGGAACACTGGGCTACGATATACAAGCCCTTATCCCATGACCCGACAAGCAAGAAGCTGGAAGAACAGAGTTTCTTCCGCATTCGTGATATTGACGAGGAAAATATCTTTTCCCGCAACGCCAATATTATTCACTCTCCCTGTATGCTCTATCGTGTAGTGAACTCCGGAGAGTTGAAATCGGATAAGCAAGCCCTGATTACCTATCAGGTCTGCTTCCTTACCCGGCTGAAAGATTCCTCTGCTACATTGGGTAGATATGATGGCTGCAAATTGCAGGCTGCATCGGATGATCTGATGGAGTATTGCGAAGACCTCGCCTCTTATCTCACTCAGCTTCGCCGCACGGGTATCTGTCCTATCACGGGCAGAAACTTCAAGACGGAAGAGCCTAAATTGGGCATAGAGCTATCATCCGTCGATATAGAGAGTTTCGCCTATGGTGTAAACCCTCTTTTTCATGGTCCGAGCTGGCTTCTTGCCGATTGTTATTGGCAGACTATCCGTCCGCTCTATAACTTCCAATGCGGGAAGGAGCAGAAATATATCATTCCTGCATCGACAGAAGACGGAAAGGAGGGATAAGCTATGCCTATCAGAACTCAACCTATCAAATTGCCCTTTGCACCCCTGAAAGAGGTGGCAGGTGTATATCTGAAACAAGCCCTTCTTGATATAGAAGTTAACTTCAATACCCAGAAGATTTATCCGGTAGAGGTGTATCGTGGCTACGAGAAGGTGAATAAATATCGTGAGGAACACGGCATGTGGTACTCTACGGGTGAAGGTAAGAAATCCTTTGAGGGTACGGTATATCAGGCTGATGAAAAGACGGGTAATCTGATGGTAGGAATCCGTTATAACGATTATCTCCGCTATGTGGATATTGGTGTAGGTTTGACGGGTGATCCTCGTGACCCTGCAGCCCATATCACTGCCGATAAGGTGGACCGTTCAAAGAAAGCCAAGTTCAAAACCCGCTATATCGGTAAGTGGGATAGAAGGGCTGGTAAATCTCATCGTCCTGCCATCATGCGAACCGTCCGCAGACTGAAAACAAGATACGAAAATCATCTTGCCGATTACTATGGCTACCAAGGCTTGTTACAGATAATGAACGCCCTGGAAGGCGAAGGTGATTAACCCATCTCGCCCCCGTCCCCAGCGATTTTATCGCCGGTCTCATAACCCCCAAAAATAAACATTAAAAATAAAAAGCAATGGCAAAGAATAAAACAGAGGCTATCATCACGCTCAACGGTCAACAACCGCTCCAGGTATTGAAGCAGTTGCAGGAGGCAGCAGCGGGTATATCCGACCAGATAGATGCGGCTCAGGCGAAGCTGAAAAACCTGAAGCCGAACACTGATCCATATAAAGCCCTCGATGCCACCATCAAGGATCTGAAGAAGCAGTATGATTTGCTGGCTTCTGCGCAGATTAAGGATATTTCTGCCAATGAGCGTTTGCAGAGCGTAGTAAACCAACTCAGTAATACTTCGCTTCGCAACCTGCGCCGTGCATTGGGCGATGGCAAGCGTCAGCTCGAAGGCTTGTCAGAGGCAGAGATGGAGCAGGCTAATTCCATCCGTGCGATGATGAAGGAAGTAGGCGATGAGATACGTCTGCTCGAAGGTAAGTATGTGAAGATTAAAAAAGGATTGAAGGATGTTGATGAGCAATCCGACCAATGGCTCAGTAAGGCTCTTACTCAGCAGAGAGAACTCGTTTCCTCTTTAAAAAAAACCGATGCCAGCTATCAGTCTAATCTTGACACTTTGAAACAACTGGAGGCGGAGGAGGATAGGCGCAAAGGCAAGATGAGTGTTTGGGAGGCTACTGGCATCGTTAACAGAAAACACGCATCTGCATCTGATTTGCGCAGGGCAAAGACAACCCTCACGGAAGCTAGGGATAATACTGATTTATCTGATGAGAATAAGATTAATTCTTATAACGAAAGCCTTGCTACCATCGAAAAGCGTCTGGAGGCGGTTTCCGGTAAAGCTCAGAAGGCTTCTATGGATTCTATTACGCTCTTAAAAATTCTGAGTAACCCTAACGGACATCCTGCAGAAGATATTAAGGCGGCAATGGATGCTATTCAAAAGCAGATTCAGAAGTTGCCTGTAGGCTCACAGGAGGTGGCAAAACTTCGTCAGCAGTATGCTATGTTGGAGAAAGCCCTGAAAGGTACCTATCTTTCGCATACTCAACTTAATGATGTTATCGAGAGAGGAAGAAGGGGAAAAGCTTCTATCAATGAGTTGAAACAGGCTTACAATCAGCTTTCCGAAGAGTTGAATCAGTTAAACACCAAAAGCAAGGAGTTTAACGAGAAACAAAAAGAGCTGAAGGATTTAAAGAAGAATATCGACAATGCTACCGGGTCAATAAGCCAGCAAAGTAAATCCTGGCAGACGGCAGTGAAGAACCTTACGGCATACGTGGGTCTCTTTCAGGTCTTCAATGCTATCAAAGATACAGTTACTTCTGCTATCAAGAAAAACTTTGAATACTCTTCGTCTTTGACGGATATTCGTAAGGTGTCCGGACTCACGATGCAGGATGTCAACAAACTGTCTGAAGAATTGGCTAAGATTGATACTCGTACTTCCGTCGATGGCTTGGCTCAACTTGCCTACCAGGGTGCAAAACTTGGTATGGGTAAGTATGGCGTGGAAGGTATGAAGCAGTTCGTGGCTGCTGCCGACCAGATCAATGTAGCAATCGGTGAGGAGATGGGAGAGGAAGCGCTGCCGGCTCTTTCTAAGATGGTGGAAACGATGGGTCTTATCCCGAAGATGGGTATCGAAAAAGCAATGCTTGCTACGGGTTCGGCTATGTTCAAACTGTCTTCTACCTCTACCTCTACATCTACTAATATCGTAGAGTTTGCCAAGCGATTAACCGGTGTGAGCCGTACTGCAGGTATCACTACCGACCAGTTGTTGGCTCTCGGTTCTGCATCTGATTCCCTCTTCCTGATGCCGGAGGTGAGTGCCACGGCGATGTCTAAGTTCATCGTAGCTTTGCAGAAGAACCATAACCTTATCGAGAAGGATTTGGGTATTCAGCAGGGTACCATCAAGAATATGTATGCTGCGGGGCATGCCATGGATGCCATTGTCCTTGTTTTGGAGAAGATGCGTGACAAGGGTAACATGAATGCTCTTGGTGACATCTTTAAAGATGTTGGTTCTGACGGACAAAGACTTATTACTTCTATGGTAACTATGTCTAAGAACGTAGATGTGCTGAAGGATCATCTCTACGAGTCTAAGGAGGCGTTCGAGGAGGCAAGCGCTGTAACCAATGAGTATAAGATGCAGCAGCAGTCTGCCGCAGGTATATTGGATAGAGCCAACAACCTTTGGGAGAAGGCATTTGTCAACCCTGATGGTGTGGAGAGTGTAAAGTCGATGGCGGAAGCCTGGTACGATATGTCGCAGATGATACTGCAAAGCCCGATATTCAAGAATACACTTCAGGCAGCCCTGTGGAGTGTGATTACTGCTTGCAAGGTATTTATAACCCTTCTCCCTCTTATTGCCAATTATGTTGCTGCTCTGGGTATCTATAAAGCTGTTTCATTTCTTTGGGAACTGGGAAAGGCTTTAAAAGCTGCGGCAGCTGCGCAAACGTTGTTTAATTCAGCAGCAAAGGTAAATCCCTATGTAGCTATTGCTAGTGCGATTCTCACCGCCGTAGGTGTAGTGTGGTCTTTTGTAAGTGCAAGCGAAGAGGCTGCTGCTGCGGAAGCAGAGGCAGCACGCAAGGCTAATGCCTGGAGAAAAACTCTTGGCGAGGCGGCAGTAGAAACGAGTAACCTTAACAAGAAACTCGATAATTATAAGCGAATGATGAATGAGGCGAACCTTTCACAGAAGGAACGCCAAGGTCTCGTATCCAGATTCAATCGAGATTTCCGCTCTTATATTGCTAATCTCGGTATAGAGATAAAGAATGTAAAAGACCTTCGTGACCATTATTCCGAGTTGGCACAGGAAGCACAGAGGGCAACTTACTACCGTATGCGCGAGAAAGCTAAGGAGCAGGCTTTGCCGAAATTTGATTCCGATAGAAACGCTGCTTCAAACGAATTGATGGAAAAGGTCCGTGGTTTAGGCTTGGATAAACTCGGCGTATCTTTTCAGGATATAGACCGATGGGTCAGCAAAGGCGCAAGCGGTACATCTGTATTCTGGTATTTAGCTAAAAAACTGCCGAAGAATAAATCAGGTTTGATTAGCGGCGAAAATTGGAAAGTTGATAATAAGGGTTTCGTTTACCGCCAGGGTTATGACGGCAGAAAGATTTCCCCATCTTCCAGTGACCCGCAAATGGCATTCAAACTTCGTGATTTGCTTTCTGCGTCTCGCTGGTACACAAACGCTACGCATCGTAGAGGCAATAAAGAGAAGGAGATTGATAATGCTTATGCGAACTTCGTTCCAGAAGGATATACTCCTTATCCGGAAGAAGGTCCTGGTACACTTGATAATAAAGCACCTGATAATGATGCCATTGCTGCTGCGAAGCGGGAGGCACGTGAGCGGAAGCAGGCATTACGTGACCAGCAGCGTTCCTGGCGTGATGAACTGAAACAGAAGCAGGACGAGGCGAGTGCTATCATGGATAACGTTCGTAACTTCTATGAGCGTCAGATTAATGAAAAGTTATCCCAGGCGGTAAGCCTCGGAAGAGATGAGACAGAGCAGAAATTTTACGTAGAACCGATAAAGAGACGTATGAACGAAGCTCTTGCTCAAGTGCGCCTTGCTATCGCTGGTCAGGCTAACACCTGGGAGGAGTTCAAGAAGACGATGGATAATGATCTTGTCGAGAAGACCGATGAGACTGGAGTAAATCTTTCTCAAAACCTCCTCGCTTCCATCCAAAAGAATAACGTCGATGCCCTGCGTGAGAAGATGGCTCAGTTGGGTAATAGTCTGAACCGCCCGATGAACTCCATCACGTCTGAAATCTTTGCCAAGGCTACCAAGAATCAGCAGAATAATATAACGCTGGAGGCTCAACAGGCAGAAGCTCGGCGAAAGATAGCCCGAGAGCACAACTATACTGGAGCCGTGCAGCAGAGCATGTACGATGATTTCAATCAGATGGGCTTCGCTAACCCAACCGATTTTGAGCTAGCGGATGAGGAACGCGCAGAAAAACGCAAGGAGCATATCATCGCCATGTACGAGCAGGCAAGAAAGCAAATTGCCAACCTTTATACAGTTGATGTCAGCAGTAAAGAGGGTAGGGGATTGTTGATGCAGATGCTCTTTGGTGATGATCCTTATGCACTGGGTGCCCGTATTCAGAATATGTTGGGCGATAATGCGGAGGACTGGCATGTGTTCTATAATAAACTCATTCAGTATTCTGATGAATATACCGAAGCTCAGAAGAAGACCTTCGACCAGGCAAAGAAGATTGCCGAGCAGATGTGGAAGGTCAACCAGCGCAATCTTGCCAACCAGGAAACCCTTCGCAAGATGCAGCAGGAAAGCGCCCTCTTCGGTAAGCGAACCAATATGTGGTCGAACCTCGGTCTCGGCGACCTCACCGCCGACCCAGAGGTGGAGCTGCTGAAGATGAAGATGCAGATGGCAGAAGATTATTATGCTTTCTGCGAGAAGAACTCACGCAACAAGCAGCTTCTCGATGAAGCTGACAAGGCTCGGCAGGAGGCAGAACTTGCCTATGTCAACCAGATGGCTACGGCGATGAAGAACCGCCTCTCTCAGATGCAGCAGCTCGTGCAGCCTATCGAAACCTTCGGTGCAGAGGTAGGCAAGGCATTTGCTGAAATGCGCAATGATGTAAGCAGCGCACAGGAGAGTATCAAGAACGCTCTGAAGTCTATGCTAGAGTCATGGGCTAATATGGCACTCAACGACGTGAATACACAGATGTGGAAGGCTATCAACGATGCAGGTGCCAAGCGAGCTAAGAAAAAAGCGCAGCCTGATATTGATAAAGCGAGAGCCAACGCTAATGCCAATGCCGTGAAGGAAGATTTCTCAAATCTCGGCACAAAGGCGAATCCGATGTATGTGCGACTGGTGGATGAGGGTGCAGCTTATCTCACTCAGCAGCCGCAGTCTAGTTTCGAGAATATGAGTTCACGGCAGCAGCCTATCGATTGGAATCCTGATGGCTCGCCTATCATGCCTGGCAAATCTCCTATTGCGCCTGGTAACACTCCCGTCGTGCCTTATGCGCCTACCGATACCAAGCAGGGTACGCAAGAGCAGCAGAACGGTGCTCCTCATGCGTGGGCACATCGCAACCGAGACAATGCCAATGCGTTTTACCAGGATGCTGCAACGCAAACGGGTGCCGCAGCAGCCGATGCTATCGCAGGTGGCGGTTCCTGGTCCGATGTCGCAGCCGGTATCGGCGGTTCTTTCATCGGTGGCGTGATGAATACAGAGTTCAAGACTGGTGGCGGCAAATCCAAGGAAGACAAGGAGAAAGCCGAGCAGTTGAAGAAGGAGAAGAAACACCAGAAGGAACTGAGCAAGGAGGTAAAGAAGGGCAATAAGGATCGTGAGAAGGTAACTACCCAGGGTGTTAAGAACATCACAGATGTAACTGATGCCGGAAACAAGGAGCAGACCGAGGGTACAAAGATAGCTTTGAATACAGGTATGGCTATGACGGAAACGGCGCTCACTACCAACCTTGCGAAAACGCAAGCCAATAACGAAGCTGTTATCGAGTCGGATGCTGACCGCACGCGAGCAGGAATGACCTTCTCTATCGCTGGTGCCATCGGTAAGTGCTTCGACTTCCTAGGTCCTATCGCTGGTCCTATTGCTGCTGCTGGTGTGATGGCTACCCTGATGGGCTTGCTCCAGTGGGCACTCAATTCTGCATTCAGCGGCGGCAAGAAAAAGAGTAATACCAATACTACCAATACCAAGCTTGTAACTGGTATGCTTACCTACGATTCCGGAAACGTTCAAGACTTGAAGCCATTTGTAGATGACAATGGCGAATTGTACTGGATGGCTGATGATAATGATAAGGAAATGGGTAAAAAACCGTTCATGGCTGATAATGGCGAAGTGTATTGGGCGAAGGAGGATGACGGCAAGCAGATGCAGGGCGTGAAGATGCTCACGTCTCCAACCGCCACTACCGTGAACGGGCAGCCGTCTCTCATAGCCGAGAGAGGACCGGAAATCGTCATTGGTAGGGAAACTACCCATGCGATGATGATGAACAATCCAGGCTTGCTGAAAGCACTGGTGAACTACGACCGCAACTATTCAGGAAGAAACTCAGCAAGAAGGGCATTTGACAATGGCAATGTGGGTGATGTTCTTGCAGCAGGCACGCAAGCAGGCAATGGTAATCTTTTGCCTGGCGCGTCAGCGGCAGACGGATTGCTTGCTGCAAGCGCTGCAAGCAATGCGGCGCTCCTGCAAGCCGTGAATGCGCTCATTCAGCGCCTGAATGAGCCTATCAGCGCCAAGATTAATATGTTTGGTCGTGGCGAGCTGTATGATAGCCTGAATAAGGCTAATCAGTTTATGAAGAATAAATAGAAGAAGGTTTTGTTGATTATTAGTTATTAGTTTAGTAAGGCTGTTTCGCTGTGAAGCGAGGCAGCCTTTTTTTGTCTGCGGATTTCAAATCCGCAGGAACGCCTAACGGACACAATTTCTTTTTGGTCCCATTTTGTGACCAAGCCCATCATTTAGTGGGCTTTTGATAACTCGCTGATTTTGTGGGCTTTTTGGTCTCAAAAGCATATCTTGGTCCCATTTTTCCCCGAAATTCACTACTATATATAAAATTTTCCGTGTATTTTTTCTTTTCCCTAAAATCAAAATCCCCTAACCTCAAGCTAGAAGTTAGTAGCATTAACGGCTATGCCGTAAACATCAGACAATAAGGTAGTTATGAGAATATGAGAGAGTGGCAGCTAGCGGGAGAAATGCAGAATTTTCTACATATTTTCTACATATTCCAAGAATATTTTTGCATTCCTGCGTACATTAGTTTATAGAAATTAATTAAAAAATGAGACCAAAAATAAGAAAATCGCTGAAAAACAAGCAGATAGCGAAAAATCGTAGTGGGCTAGCAGTGGGACAATGGTGGGTCAGCAGTGGGGCAAGAAACGCCATTTTTGCAATTAATGGGCTTTAACATTTCGCCCTTCAAAAATAAAATGAGACCAGAATGAGACTTTTGAGACCAAAATCGGGAGTTTGGTCCCATTTTTGAAAAACACCCTCTGTGCCCCCGTTCCCAGCGATGGAATCGCTGGTTCTTCCTCTAAAACCTATATTAAATGTTAAAAATATAACTTATTTCAAATATTATATAGCTTACCTATGCTATTTTCGATTTATTTTTGTATCTTTGCAGCAGATTTTATATAATATAATATATGTAAGGTATGTTTGAGGAGATATGTTCCATCTATCGGGATGCGAAAGATGCACTCGGAAGATACGTCGATATGGAGACGGGCGAGTGCATCACGCAGATGTCTATCCGTGAGTTCTGTCTTACGGATAGGTGGAAGCCGTATGTAGAGAAGCTGAGAGCCATGCGGCAACAGTATGGCAGTGCAGCGAAGAAGATGCCGGAATACGTAGATACCAAGAAGATGCTTCCGGGAGCCACACTGAGCGGTCTCTTCCGTCTTTACGAAGACGAAAGCCTTACCCACCCCGGTCAGCGGGTGATGGTATCGAGAAGAGAAACCCACCTGCAGCAGCATACGGGATGGCTCGCCATCGACATCGACCTTCAGGACAATCAGCAACTTACCAATTTCGAGAATATCCGCATGGTGACTCGCTTCCGCCCGGAGATAGGCTTGCTGATGCGTTCCTGTTCGGGTACCGGATATTTCGGACTGGTTCGCCTGGCTTATCCCGATAGGCACAAGGAGCAGTTCAAGGCTATCCTCAAGGAATACGCAGCCCTGGGCATTGTGCTCGACAAGCAATGCGGCAATATCGGACGTGTGCGCTTCGCCTCATGGGATGATGCCGACCACATCTATATTAATACTCATGTACAGCCATACCAAGGCTTGCAGATGGAAGAACCGCAGGTGATACCACAAGCAAGACCGATGTATCAGCAGCGCAGTTCGCAATCTCCGAGTAACGCCTCTAGCGCTTACGGCAATGGCTACGACAATAAAGCCTTCTGGAATGATCCTCGCACGCAAGACCGCATCATCGAACTCATCGTAAAAGCCTTGGTGAGCCGAAACATTAACATCACGGAAAGCTACGATGAGTGGACCAAGGCAGGTTGGGCATTGAAGGCGCATCCCTATGGTGAACGTCTGTTTCACGAGCTTTCGGCATGCAGTCAGAAATACAATGCTGCTCAAGCATCGCAGAAGTGGCGACAGTTGGGCAGAAGCACCACCGTGAGTTATAATTATCTCATCCACGCCTGCAAGGAGAATTTAGGCCAAGGAGAATATCACTCTATCCTGCAGCAGGTATGGAGGGAAAGAGGCTAATAAGAAAAGTTTTTTTAATACGTATAAGATTATGACAAAGAGAAATGTAAAAATCCCGAAGGGGTCATGGCTCGACCAGAAAGGTCAGCGATGGATGAAAGTAATATTCGATGTAATGTCCGGTTTCGGGGGGGTGAAAAGTTCATCCGTCAGATCAATTTGGACTTCACCTGCAACTTCGATTTCGGACTGAAAAGATATGTAGTTAATATGGATGATTATGGTAATCTGCGAAACGTTGTGTTGCAGAAATACCCATCGCTGGCGAGGTATGGAGCCTTCCGACTGGTGATGACAACTCATCAAGTAAAATGATAAGATTATGAAATTGATAACGATTATTGGTCCCTCTGGGGCTGGCAAAGACACGGTAGCACTTATGCTGTCTGCCATCCTGGGGTATGAAGTGCTCTGTTCCTATACCACCCGACCTATGCGTGAAGGTGAAGTGGACGGCAAGGAGCATCATTTTGTCAAGGAATGCAACGTCCCTAAAAGCGAAATGCTCGCCTATACCCGATACGGAAACTATGAGTATTGGACGGAGAAGAAGCAGGTAGATGGTGCAGCCATTTACGTCATCGACGAGAAAGGACTGATGGAGCTGATGGAGCGCTGCCCGAAAGCCAAGATCATCACCGTCTATGTTTCGGCAAAGCCGGAAACTTTGAAGAAGCGTGGTATCTCTGAGGAACGTACCGACAGAGACCAGTATCGTGTTCAGATTGATTTCAACAGCTATGACTATGTGATACCCAACAACCGCTCGATATTCCATCTTTGGGACTTCGTGGCGTTCGTAGCCAAGAAGATAAGAGAGCAGGAACTGGGCATCCCCAACCATGCTGTAAAGTAAGTTCAAAGTGAATATCCAGTACCGTTACAATACAGACTGAGTACAGACTGAGCATAGATAGAATAATATATAAACATCAAATAAAGAAACAATATGAAAATGATAATTCCTGGTGTTGAGTGGTGGCCTCAGAAGACCGCCGCTCAACAGATTGCTCGAGTAGGCAGAGTTTGCTACAAGAGCAAAGGTAAGCAGCCTGACGAGAATCTTTCTGAAGAGCAGAAAGAGAAGTTCCAGGAAGAACAGGCAGTAAAGTTGGCCAACCGTTTCTGGGAGAGCGGTCACCGCTCTATGTACCGACATGGCACCCTCTATTTCTTCGTGAAGAACGACAGCAAACTGCCGAAGCATCTTTGGTCTTTCCTCGTTGCATCGCCTTACATCAATTATGCAGTGCAGGAAAAGAAGGTATGGATCAGCAGCAATATGCAGTTTCTCTGCGAGCACGGCAATATACTCGAAATGCTGTCTCCATTCAATGTGAAGGAACCTGAGTTTATCGAGAAGGCACTGAAATATGATTGCAAGGAAGCACTCAATCTCCTCCGAATGACGCTGGTCGTTACCACACAGATCAGCACCAGCCGTGAGCTGAACCGCACATCGCCTAACAGCATCAGCGAGCAGAGCACCCGCTACGTAAACCTGGAGAAGAAAGGTGGCGTTCAGATTGCCCGTCCGCATTGGTTGCACGAGGGCACCCGCTGGCAGAAGTTCCTCTATCTCACCGGCTGCAAGATTGCCGACTGGCTTTATCGCCGATTGCTGAAATCGGGCATGAAGCCGCAGGATGCAAGGGGCATTCTCCCTCTCGATACCTATACGGTAGTGGCTTACACCTACACCATCACCGAGTGGCAGCATATCCTCGACCTCCGCTTCAGAGAAACTACCGGCAAGGCGCATCCTAACGCCAAAGAGGTAGCCTTCGAGATCAACCGCATCATCAGTGAGAGAATGGAAATGTTCGAGGCTCAAAAGAAATAAGATAATCACTCGTTAAGGGAGATTATGATTAATAGAGTAAAAAAGCAATAAAAAGCAATGGGAACAAAAAACAAGAAACAACAGCAGCAGGCATTGGCCAAGCGTGAGTCGCAGATCAGAAATCTGCCGACCATCTATACTTTCAACTTCAAGGATGTGCCTGCAGAGCAATATGTCAAACCATTGGAAACTCTCTTTTCCAATGCCGATTTCTATAATTTGATGGAGAATCGTAACGAGATGGTACGTTCTGCTTGCCGCATTCCTCAGAACTCTCCTAAGATGCCCCTGCTTATCAAGGCTATCCAGGATAAGGATCTGAAACTTGCCAAGCAGGTATATGCCGCACTCGTACAGATAAACCTGCACAGCAAGGTAACCTTCGATTTCCTCAATTTCGGTCAGTTGCTCCGTTATTACGTAGATTATTCCAAGCCAGGCATCCGTGAGACGGTTTCCCGCCTTTCCATCAATCTCGACAAGATAACTTTCTATGCCGATAGTCTTGAAGACCTTCTTAATCAGGCAAGAGCGGATATGAGAGAAATTTTCAATGGCACTACCGAGTTCAAGCAGTTTGATGGTGTAGTGGAAAGCCTGAAGCAGTTGGAAGGTTTCTTTAATTATTCTCGCACCAAAGACATCAACAGCAAAGATAATGACCTTTACTGCGAGTATGCCGACAGCATCAATGCCTATATGGAGAAGCGAATGCAGACCTATTCGGCAAAATACCGCAAGCTGCATCCCCAGCTCCCTGGCTTCACCCAGGATCAGATGATAGAAGCCCTCAACCTCTTCTTCGAGGAGAACGGTAAGTTCAATGAGAGCTTCATCAGTACTACCGAGAGTGGAGGCAAGTATATCGATGCCGTAAAGCTCTCCTTCAACATCGACGAAGAGCAGACCAAGAAGCTCGATAAGCTGGTACAAAAGCCGAAGGAAGGCAACTCCATCCAGAAGTATTGCCTGAACGTTACCGATGCAATCATGCTCTACTATGCCCAGCAGAAAGGCATCTCCTTCGCTTAATCAATAAAGTAAAAAAGCAATGCCAAATATCTATCTCCGTCTCCCCACCTCCCGCTGCCAGTTTTTCCGGCACCGCGATCCCAAGCTCACCCTGGCAAAGGATGAGCCGGTAGTGTTCAGTAATTATTCGCATGAGCACTTCATCATGCGCAACTCCCTCATCAATGCCCCAGCTCGCAGCAACCGCATCGACCTCGGCTGTTTCTCCCAGCAGCAATGGTGCAATATGCTCACGGGCAGGCACCCAGCCGGAGGCAAGATCATGATGCGCCGTGATGCCGGAAGCTGGCTCACCTTTCAGGAAGTTCAGCAGCTCAACGGTCGCCTGACCGATGGTAAGGGCGCAAATGATGATTACCTCTGCATCCGACTGCCCAGCGAAGTAGAGATTGTCGATACCGTTTATCCGGTAAAGCCGACCTTTACACTCGATACCGGCGGAATCCGCGCCCTGATAGTATCGCTCAACAACGATTTCAAACGCAGTTTGGTAGAATGGTCACTCTCCACCTTCGACTTCTGTACCTCCAAAGGCAGGGTTATCGCCCGGTCTCATAACGCTATGCTGGAGCGCTATCTGATGCGTTACGGCATAGAAGCCAGCGAGGAAGAGAAAGACGTATTGCGCCGCATCATCGGCAGGTGGTTCCGCACGGAGCACTGCTTCTTCAAATCCTATTCCTGCATGGATATGCAGTATAAGGATAGTCGCGATAAGCCCAATCGCATAGATGAAGTGAGATGGTTATGATTTCTACCTTATATAAATAGGTGTTAATTCGTTATGTAAAAAACGTTAAATAATAGATAAATCAAAGAAACGATATGAAAATACCCGAAAATTGCAGAGAGTTATTCCTGAGAGGAGTAACCGATGCCTATCTGTATGCCGTGCGTGACAGCACCCTGCCTATTCCGTGCAGTATAGCCGGACTCCTGCAGATGAACGGATGCCGATTTGCTGGCGAAGCACTCCATATCGCCACCATAGAAGGCGATAACTACGTAACTGCCGACAGCATTACCGCCAAGCAGACCTCATCGGTGGCTGGCAATGGTACCGTTTTCAGCTTTGAGCTTACCGCAAACATCGACTTAGGAAAAGAGAATCTGCCCGAAATTATCGCAAAAATGCGTGGCAAGGACTATTATATAGTCTTGCGCAAGCAGGATGATTCGCTTTATCTCTGCTATACGCTGCCTGGTTCCTTCGGCATCACCTCGTCGGCAACCGTACAGAAAGATGGAGAAACCGTAAGCGTTACAGCTACCTGTAAGGCGATGTCGGAGTTTATTCCTATCAGACTTTCATAAAATCCAAAAGTTTTGCCAATTCTTAAATACTTATCATTTATGTCAATACAGAACTTTTTTTAGTTAATATTGATTGAGTTTTAGCCCTGCCGTCCGTGAGGATTGCAGGGTTTTTTATTTTCCCCTAAATCATAGCTATTTCGGCATATAGGCTTATTTTGTCCCTATACGCCCACGCATTTCCATTACCTTTGCCCTCAGAAAATATCAATAGTCTTCTAGCATAATAACAAGGTAAGGAGATTTGTTTTCAGGATAACGATAACATACATTAATTTTTAAAATTCTATTACCCACAATGAAAGGTCTATACGAAATTCTGACCGAAAAGAAGTGGATGGTGAACCCCGATTTCGTGCATGGCATTCGCAAATCGATTGAGCAGAACCTAAATACTCATACAGTGTTTACCAAACCGGAAAAGACTTGTGGATTCGTCACTGCAGAGGATGATAAAGGCAACACCTACTATCCGGAGGAATATCAGATTTCTGAGGATGGCAAGCAGGTGAGAACTAACTATCAGCTCGACTATCCGGAAGATGATGAGCGGGCGCAGAACTTCCCGTTTGTTTCGGTTCTCACCGTAGATGGTCCTATCACCCGAAATGGTGGATATTGCTCTTATGGTTCTATCGACCATCGCGATATGATGATGCGTGCAGCTGACCATCCGCTTTGTCGAGGTCATCTTTTTATCATTAATACTCCTGGCGGTTCGGCTTGGGCTAAGAACGATTACGCACTTGCTATCGACTATGCCCACTCCAAGGGTCAGAAGGTCATCGCCCTGGTAGATGGCATGTGTGCCAGTGCAGGTATGTATCTCGCTTCTCTTTGCGATGAGCGATATTACCTAAATCCGAAAGACCAGGTTGGTTGCATCGGTGTGATGGCTGCCTTCTATACTTTGGCTAATGGCTCAAAGGATAAATACACGGATGAGACTTATCACGAGGAGTATGATCCAGAGTCATTCGACAAGAATAAGGCTTACCGTGACATCGCCAACAAGAACGACAATAAGGAACTTATCAAAGAGCTTTCCGAGTTGGGTGTTGAGTTCAGAGCCGATGTAAAGAAAGCCTGTCCTAACGCTATTGAGGATGTTCACCTGAAAGGTAAGGTCTTTAATGCTGAAGACGTGAAGGGAATCCTTATGGACGACCAGAGTACCTTTATGGTTTGCGTTCAGCGTTGTTTCGCTCTCTACAACGGCACAGCCGAGCCTATCAAACGAGAGGCTTCTATCCAAAAGCCGGAACCGGAAGACAACGAGCCGGAGCAGGCATCAGCATCCACTGCACAAGAAAATCATCAACATACAAACACCAAAAATCAAATCAATATGGCAAATTATCCAAAGATCAACGCCGCTTGCGGTATGCAGGATGGTCAGCAGATTGAGGTGAAGGAGGAAGGCGCATTCATGAATGCCCCATTGCTCGACACCCTCGAAGCTCATCTCGCATCACAGGAGCAGGCTGTGGCTGATGCAAAGCAGAAAGCCACCACAGCAGAGCAGAGTCTTGCTGACCTTCAGGCAAAGCACGACGCACTCGCTGAGACCATCGCCCAGAAGGACGAGGAAATCAAGAATCTGAAAGAGGCAAAGGCTAAGGCCGATGAGGACATCAAAGCCCTCAACGACGCAAAGGCAAAGGCTGATGAGGAGAAGGAAAAGGTAGATGAGGAGTTGAAGACTGCCCAGGCTTCACTCGCTACCGCCCAGCAGACTATCGCCGATAAGGACGCTCAGATTGCTGAGTTGAACGAGAACCCAGGCGAGGAGCCAGCACAGGGTGCTGCACCTCAGAACAACGGTGAGGGTGCAAAGGCTCAGAACCTTCGTGAGTTCGACCCATCGAAGTATAAGACCAATGCAGAGCGCAAGGCAGCCTTCGAGCGTTTTACTCGTGGCGAGGAGTAACCCCTCCATCATCAGGATAACATAAAGTATTCAGGTTAAAACATTCTTATTCATTTTTTAATTATTAGTTGAAATTATGGCAACACTTCCTAAAGATTTTATCGGTACTACTGCCTTGCAGCACGTAGCCGAGCAGGTAACTAAGGAAATCCTTATGGGTCCAGGTTACACCGATGCAGAGGAGATGGACCGCTTGAAGATTGACATCATCACTGGTGTTCAGTTCAAGCGTACAACTCACATCCTGCTCCGTAAGGGCGGTACTACCCGTCGTAAGGACGTTCACACTAAGGTGAACAGCGAGGCGGGATTTTTGAAAGAACGTACAATCGTCTGCAAGCTTGCTTGGGACCATTATACCGATAACATCGACAAGTACTGCGAAACAGTATTCGGTACAGACGCACAGGGTCAGTACCCTCTCGCAACCGAGGCTGCTACCGCAATTCTCCGTAACTACGCCGACAACCTTACCGCTTGCTTGTGGAATGGCGACATCAGTCTTGATAAGGGTGACGAGAGCACTCCTGCTTCAGAGCAGGCTTTGGCTTTGTATGACGGCTTCCATACGTGTATTAAGCACGACATCGAGGCTGGCATTATCAGCGAGGCTAACGGCAACTTGATTCCTTGTGAGTCAATCGCAGAGCCTTCTGACAACAACGACTCTACCCCATACGACAACTTCCTGGCATGGCACATGAAGTGGGATGCCCGTCTGCGCAAGCAGAATACACTCGTTTATATGAGCGAGCAGACAGCCCAGTACATCGCTGCAGGTTACGCTAACAAGTTCCACGGCAACTTCAAGGTTGACTATGAGGTAGGCGGTAACTTCAAACTCCCAGGTCTCTCTCGTGTAACCCTCTGCCCTATCGCAGACTTCGGTGAGGGCGATCGTATGTACGCTACCATCGAGAAGAACTTCGTTTATGGCGTTGATACACTTAGCAACCAGACTTACGTCGGTGTTAAGGTCGGCACTGACACAGATATGCGTGACGTGCAGTTCCAGATTCAGTCAATTCAGGGAGCGTTGGCACCTCGCAATCCGTTCAAATACGCCTTTGCGATGTCAGACGGCAACCTTGCAACAGCAGAGTACGTAGCTGGTGACTACACCAAATCTAACCTTGTGGTAACAACCGCCATGGAGGATGCTTCTCCTGTTACCGATGGTAAGGTGAAGGTAAACGGCGTAGAGTACACTAAGCCAGTAGCCACAACCCCTAACCAGGTTATTACCCTGGAGGCAGAGAGCACTACTGATGTATTCTCTCACTGGAGCACTGGCAGCAAGGAGAAGAAGATTCAGTTCGCCGCCACCGGTATGAGCATGGGTATCACCGCCTTCTTCAAAAAGGGTTAACCCCCTCCCCTGCCCCCGTTCCCAGCGATTCCATCGCTGGTCCAACAGGCAAAAAGGCAGTCCTCTATAAATCCTCGGCGACGGTCGCCTGACCTGGCGGAATATGGCTTCCGTCGCCATTTCGTTTAATCATCAAAAAAGATACAATTATGGCAGAAACTGTAACATGCCCTGAGATTAAAGATATTCTCTCCGAGAATGAGTGCTTGGAGAACTTCGGTGGTCTTGGCGTAAACGTATATGTCTTTATCAAGAGTGACCTTGCTGCCCCTCTTGAGCCAGAGGCAGGCAAGAATACCTATGCAGCACTGACTGCTGCGTCATTCAAGAAAGGTAAGGGTCTTTTCAAGTTCGAGTGTCAGGATGGCGGTCAGGGTCATACCTGGGAAAACTTGGGCTATCGAAAGGGCTTTAAGCAGACTTTGGACTACGTTCTTGAGAGCGTAAGCGCTGATTCTGCGTATGTGACTCGTGGTCTTAATAACCTCAAATGTGGTTATATTATCGAGGACGGCAAAACGTCTATCCTTGTTTATGACAAGCAGCACGACTTCAAGTACGACTCAGGTAATATTAAAGGAGACACGGGCAAAAAACCAGAAGATGATCGTATGGTCACACTGAGTGGTTCTTTGAGTCCGACAACTTACGGCCGCTACGAGATTTCCGCACCAGAAAGTGGCTGGGATTCTCTCTGCAACGGTGCAGGCACAGCGGGGGAAGTGTAAGCGGAACTGACAAGAGCGATACCAATTCCGCTTCCCGGCAGTCATCTAAGCGGAGCAAGCAGGTAGCATCTATCAATGATGAAACCTCTACGCCCGGCGAGAACGATGAATAATCGCTCACCTATCCAATGAGTTCCATTGGCAATTTACTCTATAAATCAAAGCCTCGGTATTGATCCTTAGTAAAATAAGGCAAGATACCGGGGCTTTTCGCATTTAAAACTGCACATATCTTTCATTTTTTAATATCTTATCCCATAATTAGATTTTTTTATGCAAAATGCGTTTCCGCATAGAATATTTTTCTTATTTTTGCAGCATAAAATTTTAATTTATATAGTGTAACTAAAATAGTAAGAGATTATGGAGCTAAGACATTTACGTTCGTTTGTGTATGTGGCAGAGACGCTTTCTTTCAGTATCGCCGCCACCCGATGTTTTGTCACCCAATCCGCCATCAGTCAGCACATCAAGGCTCTGGAGGATGAACTGGGATGCAAGCTGCTGATACGCACATCGCACAGCATCATGCTCACCGAGAACGGGGAGGCACTTCTGCCCCGTGCCAAGGAAATACTGAAGTTGGCGGAAGACTGCAAGGAGCATATCAATGCACTCAACAACTGCATGACCGGAGAACTGCGCATCGGTGTAGGTTCCTTTATCGCACCCTATATCCGTGTGGCTGCACTTATATTCATGGAGCGATACCCTAACGTAAGGGTGAATGCCGAATTTTCCAAGGCAACGAGCCTGAACCGCCTGTTGCGAGACCACATGCTGGATCTCGCTTTTACGATGAACGAAGCCTATACCAACGAGGGCATCGAGAGCCATCCTTGCATCCCATTCAGTATTTGTGCCATCATGAGAAACACACACCCTCTTGCCAGGAAAGATAAGGTAACATACGATGACCTGCTGAAGCATGGCATCATCATGCCCGATGTAGGCGAACGTGTTTTCAACACTTTTCAGCAATATTTGCAGAACGATCTCACCAAATTAAGCGTAAAGTGTATCGTCAGCGACCCAGACGAAGACCTTGCCATCATAGAAGATACTCACCTGGTTACTTTTATGCCGAAGCTGTATCTGAAGAACCACCCTACCCTTATAGCTCGTCCTATCCATGGCATAGGAGAAGAACTGATGAGCAATGCCCACTGTATGAAGGATGTACCTATGAAGCGTTCTGCACAACTCTTCCTCGACATTATCAGGGACGAAGCCATTCCGTATATCAAGGCTTTGGAAGAAACCATGTAGTTTAGTACCAAAGTACATTTGTACTTATGTACTTCTGCACGTTTGTACTTTTTCTTATCTGTCTATTAGTGTTCCTGCTTCCTGATTTATCCGCAAGAACATCTAATGAAAATCACTTTTCTGTTTACTTCATTCCTATTACCTTTGCATACGATTCCGATATTGGAAGAATTTAAACACAAAAAACTATGCAGGTAAAAACGAATGATGGCAACTATGATGTTGCCAGCAAGGGATTGGGTAATACCGCCCTTGGACTTGGTATCGCAGGTTTGGCTACCAGTTTGCTGGGTGGCGGTGCATCCTTGTTTAACCTCGGTAGAGGCAACAATGGCATGACTGCCAATCCGAGTGATCCGGATGCACGCTTTGTAACCAAGGGTGAGGCCAACCTTATGCAGGAGAACTCTACATTGAAGACTGAACTGGCTATCCAGAAGAGCGAGAACTATGCCGACAAGAAGATGGTAGAGATAACTCAGTATCTCGACGGTAAGGTTCGCCAGCTCGAAAACAAGGTGGATGCCAACAAGGATGCACAGCAGGCGGTCAACGCAGAGCAGATGGCATATAATGCCGCTGCCAACGCCAACATCGACGTGCTGAAATCGCAGGTGGCTTCACTCACGAGTGTTACCAAGCTGATGATTCCATCGGGCAATGTTTGTCAGATGGGGTGTGGATGCGCTTGTAACCAGTAGCCGTATTTTCGGATAAAAGGAAGAAACGATATGGATTACAAGAACTCGCAAATCCTGGCAGCGGTGGTGTCCGAATGGGCACGCCCTGCCATCTCTCAGATAGCGGCTGGCAATCTGATGCACTTGCCTATGCTCCAGTCTCTCCAGGCTACCATCGGCAGCATGGGACTGGTAAGCGGCAACTATTCTCTGCAAGCCGATATAGAACCGATGATTCAGCCTGTGGTCAATGCGCTTGTCACTCCGATGCTCGCCAAGTATTTCGGGAACATTCCCGAAGAGAGCATTCCGCAGATGGCGCACGATGTGGTAGAGCAGCTTCGCTACAAAGGACCGCTTTCTATCCTGGAGGGTGTGATAACATTTGACGAGGAGGATCTTGACGAACTCGCCGACCTTCTTCAGAAGAACCTTCCGGTAGAGAAGACCCAGGGCTATCAAGTGAAACATTAATGCGGCGGTGAAGTCGTCGCTCTATTAAAACAGAAAAGAGTATGAACAAAAGAACAATTCCAGCCTGCATCATGGCTACGCTTGCAGTAGGTGCAACCGCCACTGCTCCCTATTATGATGTAAATATCACGCAGCAGCTCTGTGCTCCTTCATGCGTGGACGAGACTCCGGTTTTCAACCCTCAGTTCTCTGTAAAGAGTATTGACAACGTGGGTACTTCGCAATATCTCATAACCATTCACGTAGAGGGTGTTATCAGTTACGTGCCTTGCAACTGTGGCTCCTGCTGCACCCGCTCGCAGGTAGTAAGTCAGGATTTCACCATTCCTGTTTTCTCTGCTACGGCAATCACGAACGTTACCACATCTCTTGGCAGCGTGAAAAACCGTCTTGTTAAGGTAGCCTGCTGCTCCTGCAGCAAGACTTTCGTGTGCGATGCTCCGTTAACACTCACCATCGCATGACTATCCACCAACAAAAGGAAAGGTAAGAGACGATGAAGTATATTCAGTTGATAGATCAAGCCCGCGCTCACGGCGTGGCTACTGAGAAGAAGATGATGGAGGCGATGGAGCAGTTGAGCTGCGACCTCGCCTCCCTGGAGGAAACAAATCCGGAATTGTACTGGTGCATCCTCCGTCACCAGCACGCAGTGTTCTATGATCGTCATTACAGTGAGAAAATGGCCAACCATGATGTCTGCCATCTTGTGTACAGCAAGAAAGGTGAGAATGGTGAGTTGATAGGATCCGGCGCGCATTGGACAAAATCGCAGATAGTGAATGCCACCAAGGGCATGAAGTTCCGTGAAAAGGTGAACGATTGGGATAAATATGTTGCCTTTAATGCCATGTACGCTGACCTGTGCAGCGATATGACAGAAGATGAAATCATCAAGGCAGCTTATCTCTTCTATTTCCAGGATGCAGATTGGCAACCCGAAGAAGACGATTGTACCAAGATATGGGACTATATGTCCGCTCACGCTACGATGTAGTTTGTTTTGATATAGGTAATATGGATTTCGCACTAGCGAGTGCAAGTATTTAAAGTAAAAAGATTGGGATAACATTTTTTGAAGCCTCTTTGCGCCTGTAAAAGCCGCAGGGAGGCTTTCTTTGTCCCCTCGAATAAAATCGAAACCCCTATCTTTGCCTTCAGAAGAAATAAAAACGATAAAACAGAAAAGATATGGCAAAGATTCAACCTCTTGCAGATTTCATTCTCTCCTTCGAGGGAGGTTACGTGAACCACCCAAACGATAAGGGCGGTCCTACCAACATGGGCGTAACCCTCAAAACCTGGCAGACCCAAGGTTACGACAAGAATAATGATGGCCGCATAGACGCAAAGGACGTGAAGCTTATCACCAAAGCCGATGCTATCTCCATCCTTCGCCGTTGCTACTGGAACCGATGGAAAGCCGATGGCATCAAAGACCAGAGCATCGCCAATATCCTGGTAGATTGGCTATGGCTTAGTGGTACCCCAGGCATCACCCTCGTACAGGCAATGCTAGGAGTAACCGCCGATGGTATCGTGGGCAGCAAAACCCTCAAAGCGCTCAATGCCCAGCCCCCTAAGCAGTTCTTCGAGCGCATCAAGGCACGCCGCAAGCAGTATATCGCACGCGTCTTCGCCAAGCGTCCTAGCCAGAAAGAATTTGAGGCAGGCTGGCTCCGTCGCCTCAATGCCATCAGTTACGGCAGTCTCATCACCAATGGTGGAATGGAAATAAGTTTTTAACAATAAATAGATAAAAGATTTATGGCAAGTTACAATGGAAACATTGACCTTTTGGCTCTGAATGGAGCAAAGGTCTTAGTAGGTATCGATGAGAAGAATGCGCAGCGTCCTTACGTCTGCATTCCTATCGATGTGAACGAAATTCGAGTAGATACATCAAAGAATGATGCAAGTAAAACTCAGGCAAAACTGAGAGTTAACATCTGGCCTTTCAATGAGGCGTACAAGAATAAGATTCGCCAGAGTGCAGCCGAGCGTGGCGATACCCAGGTGAGTGTACCAACCCACGAAATGCAGCTCTCGTTCTCCACCGAGTACGTCAAGGCAGTAGCCAAGGCATTCCCGAAACTCGTAGAGCAAGTAAAGGAAGCCAACAAGGAGCGAGACTCCGACATCGTAAATCAGGATTTCAACGATGAGAACTCTCACCTCTTCAAGGCAATCCGCACCCGCATGAATAAGCGCATCGCCAGTCTCTATCAGCCACAGCCTACCGCCCAGCAGCAGACGTACCCACAGCAAGCCTACGGAGCCGTAGGCAACGCTACCGCCTATGTACCGCCAGCAGATGGAGGCAATGATTACTCTTCAATGCCAGGTTACGATGATCCTAACAGCGACCTGCCGTTCTAAAGGTAAAAAGGTAAAAAGAACCTTAACCCCACACGCCCTGAAAGGGCAGAAGCTCCTAGCCCAGGGCAGCACCCTGGGTATAATAGCAATCAGTAAGTCGCCCTGTAAGGGCAAAAGCTTTTTTACCTTTAAAAATTAAGAATATGCAAGAACAAATAAATCTTACAATTCCCAAGGGCTGGAACCAATGCACCCCTTCCCAGCTAGAGCAGATAGCCCTTATCATGCTGGAGCAGATAGAGAAAGCCAAGGCAGACCGCTACCATCCTTTCGATATGCAGAAGGTGAAGATAGCCGTCTTCTTCCTCTTTGCCGGGATAAGCATCAATGCCTACCCCGACCCTCGTCTGCCCATCAATGAGCAGCACTACCTGGTAAGCATAGAGCCGCAGAAGAAGAGCCTCCTGAAGAAGCTCTTCTCCCTCTGCGCCCCCGTTCCCAGCGATTCCATCGCTGGTCCCCAGTCGGCTAGCCATTTTCCCCTCTATCTTTGGCAGCTCAATTATTGGCTCTCCCCGAAAGCCAAGACCGATGATAAGACCTCCCCTGAGTATATCGCTCAGGGTGCAGGTCTTCTCGACTGGCTGGATGCAGATAGCGGCAACTTCCTCACCCGCTTCCCCTATCCATCTATCCGGCAGAAATCCAAGTGGTACCGTCGTGCAAAAGCCTTCCGTGGTCCTAACCCCGACCTCGATGGTTTCTCCTGGCAGCAATATCGTTTCGCTAGCGATATGATGCAGACCTACACCCGTTTGGACAATAATCTGATAAAGATGAAGAAGATGGATAAATTCTCCGAGGAACAACTCCAGACGCAAGCTCAGAGTGTAGCCAGCGCCAGAAACATGTTCCTTGCCACCATCTTCAACACTACCACCCAGTACGTCGATCCGACAACAGGCATCACGAAATACGATTTTCATTACGAGTCAAAGCAGTTCACCGAGAACGCAGGTTATTTCGTCAAATATCCGGAAGCTAACTGGCAGGTCATCCTCTTCTGGTGGAGCGGCATCATGCACACCCTAGCCCATCGCTACCCTCACGTATTCAAGGTACAGAAGGTAAACAACAGCAAGCCGCAAACCCCGATGGAAATCTACACCGCCACCACCGCCACGATGCAAAAATATGCCGGCCTAACGGAAGATCAGGTCAACACCCAATCCTACTCCCTAGTTCTCGAACACCTCGAAAGGTTATCGAAAGAGAATGAAGAAATGGAAAAAATGAGGAGAGGGAAATAATGATTATAAAAACAATAAGATTATGGAAAGAAACAACAGACTGCCTAACGTGATATTCTTATCATCAAAGGCTCTTGAAATGATAGAAAGTCAGACAACAGAAGATGTAGTTTGTCTTGAGAATGAAGCAAATGGCATAAGCGTCAAAAATGTGTCCCTTTGTGATGAAGAAGTGAATGAAACAGCAGAATATCGCAACATTGTTCAACTGTTGCACCCAGCCAGAGAGAAACCGCATTGCATAGGGTCGTTTCTTTGTTGGCGACGCGATGGCACTCATTTTGTGCATGAACATTTCTCCCACGACGAACAGAATTGGCAAATGTTCATTAGCGAAAACGACGTGCAGCGTTATTGTTATATTGCCAATTTGGAGCCTGACTCGTTCTCTTGATTTGTATATGGTTAGACAACAGCCTTTGATTAACGATTTATAGAGCAAAACAAAATGATAACAAAATTCAATTTCAAGGATAAGACCATTAAGTCTTATGCCATCCGAAAGCTGACACCCTTCGAGTGTTTCCGACTCATGGGCGTGCGAGATGATGTGATCCGCACGATGCAGAGTACCAATGCCCAGGCAGCAGAGCGAGTGCCCGGCTATAAGGGCAAAGGCAAGGCAGAAGATATGGCAGTATCAGCCAGCCAGCAATACAAGCAGGCAGGTAATTCTATCGTGGTAGATGTACTTGCAGCCATCTATCAACAATTATGGTACCCGAAAGAGCCGAAGCGGGAGGCGCAGACCTCTTTCTTTGCCGATTTCTTCCCAGAAGACCAACTTCCACCCTATCCGGTAGATAAGAACCACGGTGAAAAATTTATTCTCACCACCTTCTCCGGTTATGACTCGCAGCTCATGGCAGCCGATGTCCTCGCCCAGCAGCATCCTGATTTCCGTTGGACATGTGTAGGCTGGAGCGATATAGACAAATACGCCTGTCAGATGCACGACCTTATCTTTCCGCAGTTTGCTGACAAAGCCTTGGGCGATATAACCAAAATCGACTGGCAACAGGTAAAGAATAATGTGGGGGGGGGCAAGAAATCGACCTTTTTACCTATTCTTCACCTTGTCAGGACATATCACAAGCCGGCAAGCAGATGGGCTTGAAGGAAGGTTCCGATACCCGCTCAGCATTATTGTGGCGAGTAGCCGATGCTATAGAGGTATTGCGCCCAAAATATCTGCTTCAGGAGAACGTGGCAGCCCTGGTAAGCGAAAAGTTTATGCCCGATTTTCAGAAGTGGCTTGATAAGCTTTCTTCTTTGGGCTATGTAAGCCGATGGGCAAGACTCAATGCCAAAGACTATGGTGTTCCGCAGAACCGCGACCGTGTTTTCTGCCTTTCGATGAGAAAAGATGTAGCCTTCGATTACCAATTTCCCAGACCCTATTCCGCTGAAAAGAAAGCTGGAAGACGTGTTGCAGGAAAAAGTAGATACAAGGTTTTTCCTGAAAGATGAAGCCGTCAGCAAGTTCCTTCAGGCGAACGACAAAGACACCTGCGTCTTCCATCAGTTTGAGATAGAGCCGAGCCATGAGAATGCGATGGCATTAAAAGCTATCCTCACCCTCTTCACGAAAGAGTCGCATCTTTGGTACCACACTCCGAAAGAGATGCAGGAAAAGCTTTCTTCCATCCATACCGACGTAATGACGTTGTTCAACGATTGGAAAGAAAACGGCAAGTTCTCAAATCCTAAGTTGGAAAGTATGTATCATCAGTTTTTGGAGAAGAAATGATTTGTAATCGTTCTATCATCCTTGGCTTGTATAGCCCTTCCCAAAACGGCATTGTCGTGCATCCAAAAAGCATTGCCTTTTGCCTTACTGGTGGTGGCAAAGGGCACGATGTTGATAAACCGAAAATATTATTAGAGTATGAATAAGGTTATAATAGATAAAGGCTGCATTCCTTCTTCCAAAGAAGAAGAGGATGATCCTAATGATATGCCACCACTTGTATTAATAGAATATGATTAAGATATTAGCCATTCACGAGGCGAGAACAGAGCACGCCAAGGAAGTACGTAAGCAAACCGGCACCAACGATTATCGGGATAAAGCCATCTTTTTTCGTGACAGCTTCTTGATGCAGTGCATTGGCACCTTCCATACAAAGGACAATCTCCTTGCCTTTAGTTATGAATAAAATATGATTAAGCAAGCCATCATCACCCACTATCGAACTGAGGAAGCGAAGGCATATCGCAAGATACACGGAGACAGAGGCGGTTGCCGTTATCAGGATAAGTATCATCGCCCAAGCCCTTACCCCTGGAGTAACTGCATTTCCACCGTAACAAAAGATAATCTTTTATGGCAACAATACGAATAAGAACCTGCGCAAGCAGAGGCAGAGCCGATGGAGATTGGTATTCCAACCCTCACTCTCAAAGGCTCGAAATCGGAGACTGCATCAGTAACGCTATTTCCTCCATCGCCAAGGATTTTATGATCATTATCAATTATGAATAAGAAGAGGAGCATCCGTTCCCAGCGATTCCATCGCTGGTCAGCCTCCCTCTTTGTCCCCACTAAAACCATAAAAAGCCCTAACTTTACACTCAGAAACAAGAGAAAAAGCGGGTGTGCGTATATCGCCACCCTTCTCTCTTTCCATCACATTCAGGATAACATATAAAAAAGAAACGCAAAAATGGCAAGCAAAAACAAAAACAGAGTAACCACCCTGCAGCAGCTCCAAAATCGTAGTGAGGAACTGAAAGATGCAGGCTATGTAGCCGTTCGCCCGGATGCCTTTACGCCGCTTAAAAATGGTGGCGGCAAAGTCTTCTCCTGGAATGACTACGTTCACAGCATGCTACTTACCACAGCCGGAATGTCGGCAAGCGGTGGCGATGCAAGCGGTTCCGCAGCACGTCAGCAAGTCTCCACTATCTTTGCATCAAGCGGCGGCGAGAACCTGGGCAAACCGAAAGGCGTAGGTACCGAAGGCTTAGGTTTTATGGAATGGGGTATGGTCAACCGACTGCCAAACCTTATCTGGATGCTCTCGCGCATGTCGCCTTTCACGGCAGCAGGAGTAGATTACATCAAGAAAATACTGGTAGGTCGCGGTCCCGCAGCCAAGTATCATTACACCCAGTACGTTGGCGGCAACATCACGGAGAAGTATATCCCCTACGAGAGTGCCGGAGTTTTGCTCCGAGGTCAGATAGCCGACCTGAAAGCCAAGGAAAAGGCAGCCGCCGAAGCCAAGCGCCAGAACGAGCAGCAGAACCAGAACGGGCAGTCTCAGCAGGAAGAGTCACCGTTCTCTGCGGTTCAATCGCAGGTCTTATCCTCTGATGAAGAGGATAGCGAGGAGATGAAATCCCTGAAAGAAGCCCTCCACAAATGGGAAGAAACCAATGCGCAGCTTCGTGATTTCATCGAAAACAACGACCTGATGCAGACCTTTCTCGACCTGGCAGGCGATATGGCTTTGATGTCGCAGTGCTTTGTAGAACTCCAGCTTAACCAGCGTTCCCTCGACGAGAACGGCAAGGCCGTTCCTACCGCTCAATGGACACCGAAGGTGATCGGTCTGAAGCATCGCAGCATCTTCACCACCCGACTGGAGCGCATGGACGAGAACTACCGCATCAACTATGCCTACGTCAGCAACCAATGGCTCGACCCTACCCAATCCGTCGGCGTTCAGAAAGAGGAAGACCGCAAGATAGCGGCTATCCCCTATCTCCCTACCACATCAGCCGTGAAGGATTTGCAGCGCAATATCCGTGAGGCACGTCAGAAGCAGGTAAGCCGCAAGAAACGTCCTACCCGCTTCATCATGTCACCAAGAGATTTCGGTGGTCCATACTATGCCGATGCCCTTTGGCACTCCATCTTTGCCGGCAGCATTTTTGAGTATGCCTTCACCATCGTGGATGACCGCCTCACCCGAAAGCGCAACAGCAATATCATCGGTAGAGTTATCTATATCCATCAGGACTATATCAGCAGGCTCTATCAGCAGCAGGGCGAGCAGAAAAAGAAGACTCACGGCGAGATTCAGAACGAAATTTTCTCCTCTATCAATACATGGCTCGCCAACCCCGATAATGCAGGTCAGGCGCTCATCTCCTCTGCATTTACGGGCAGTGACGGAAAGGAGCACAAGGCTTGGGAAATAGTGGAAATCGAAACCAAGGCAAATGATCAGGCGAATGCCGACAAAACCGAGTTACAGGAAATAAGCAGCATCATCTTCTTTGCCATGGGACTTGATGCCAAGCTCATCGGCAATACTCCTGGCGATACAGCATCATCGGGCGGTACCGACCTGAGAGAGCGTTTTCTGGTAAAGCAAATCCAGTTTGCTCCATTGCAGCAGTTGATGATACGCCCGTTGGAAGTTTTGAGCCGATTCAACGATTGGGACGAGCACCTGGTGTGGCAGATAGACCGAGAGGTATTAACCACCCTCGATAACTCGAAGACCGGAGTGGCGAAACAAGAGACCTCTTAAAAGTAAAAAAGTAAAAAGGTAAAAAAATAAGGATATGATACTCTTTACGAATCAAGAACTTAGGCTCCACCTCCCCAGCAATGCCGTGGACGAGGTAGCCAACCTGCAGGGTATGCTCGACAATAGCGAAAAGGACTTCTTGAAGCCTCGCCTGGGAGCATCCCTATACGACCGTCTCTGCAAGCAGTATGCAAGCATAGATCCCTTAATATTCTGCGATGCGGTTGCTAATGGTACCTACGTCAACGACCCATGGAATGAGCTTCTGCTTTATGCGCAGCGCATGATTGTGAATGATGCGATGGCGCAAAACATCGAGAAGCAAGCACTTTCAGTGAATGGCTCCGGCATCAACGTAGCTTCCAGCAACGACTATGCCGTAGCCACCGACAAACAGATAGCGCAGGGCAAGGAAAGCTACCGCCAGTCGGCCATGACCTCGCTCAATAACCTGCTTTCCCTCTTGGAGGGATGGGCAAAGGAAGTGAATACTCCTATGCCTATCGAGGCAGCGGGCGATGATACAGAAGGAACAGATGAAGGAACCGATAGCGGAAAAGATGATGCAGACGAAGCCGAGAAGAAACGGCATGAAGCGATAGAGGAAATCGTAACCCTTTGGCAGGAGAGTAAGTACTATTACTACCATCGAGATCTGCTTTTCCCTACCAGCGAGTCTTTGCAGCCGTATCTCGATATTTACGGCAACAGAGATAAGTTTGTGCGTCTCATCCCTGATATGCTTTTCATCCAGAGTGAGTATCTGGAAGAGGCATTTGGCGAAGATTTCATTCCTCGCCTCTTGCAGGCTGATGAGAACGACAAGATGCTGAAGAAGGCACGTCAGCTTGTAGCTGCCTATCTCAAGGAGCGTACATCAGTTATCAGTTTCGATAAGCTTACCCGCTCCACCGCGCACAATGATGCCATTACCGTAAGGGAAAGCATCCATCGGTTGCTGAAGAAAGAGGAAGCCGAAGCGCAAGCGAAACTCGATGCTGCCAAAGCTGATAGCGCCACAGAAGGCGGCTCCTCTTCATCGACGAGTAACGCCTCCAGCGCTTCATCATCGAATGACAAGGATGGCAGCGAAGGCTACGACAACAACCAAAAAGGTTCTCGTATCTTCGTAACCCCTATTCTGTGCTAAAAATATTCGTAATTTTCAAATAAACAACAAAAACAAGGATTTATGGAAAAATTATCATTACAGGAAATCATCAACATTTTGAAACCTGCCATCGGTGCAAGAATGCTTACCCAGGAGCAGAAAGATGCCTATGAGCAGGGATTGTCTCTCCTGGAAGGTGCAAGTAATGCACGCTCGTTTATCGAGAACTCACGTAAGTTTAAAGACTATCATCGCCGTACCCGACAGATGATCGCCTATCTGAATAGCTACAGCAGCTCTCAAGCCAACGCTGCATCATCATCTGCTGCCGACAAGCGACGTGTAGGTCGCCCAACCAAACAGGAACAGGAAGCCTATGCCGAACTTCAGAAAAAGAAAGCCATGGAAGAGGCGAAGCAGTCTCTCTTTCCTAATCTGAAGCCCGACACCACCGTGCAGCCGCTTACCTATAATGGTATCGTAGCCAACCCTAACGGCGAAAGTATCGCTGCCACCATGCCCAACCTGATGCAGTTGCGTCCGTTCCTCTCTACTGCCCTTCAGGAGCAGGTGAACACCGTGCGTGACCTTCGTAGCGAGATGGCAAGCAAGGCAGAGCAGGCCAAGACAATGGCAGAAGCCAATGAGAAAGCTATCTCACAGGGTAAGAGCGCCATCTACACCGAGGATGAGATTGCCGCTCTCGCCACAAGAGCCGTAGAAATCGAAAGCGATATTCTTCCGGAAATCTTTAAGGCTGTAGATAGAGAGATGGGCGAGTGCTATCTGCGACTGAGCGAGAAGACTGGAGACCCTGAATACATCGCTTACGCAAAGAAGGCCTTCACCATCGACCCTCAGACTCTCCGCACTCAGTTTAAGCCATTCTATGAAAAGGCATTAGCACGCGACCCTCTTTTTGCCGAGCAGGTAGCCGAGAAGATTGCCAACGACCGCCCAGAAGTAAAGGCAGCTCGTGATGCAGCCGCCAAGCACAAGGCTGAAGCCGATGCTCGCATCAAGTATATCCTTCGTAAGGATAAGCTATCTACCCAGACGAGAGTGAAAGGCATCAAGGAGCGCATAGACCAACTTCGCCAGGATTACTCTGACATCGTGACCGAAGAGGAGCTTTCCGGCTATGAAGCTATTCTCACAAAAACTATAGAAGAAGCCAAAGAGGATTCCGAAGCATAAAAAAAATGACAAAGAATAAAGAAACCCAAGAACAGCGTACGCAGCGTTTTAAGACCCTGTGCGTCCATATCCTCGCCCAGAGCGGTAACTGCCAGGAATCTCAGCATGCTTTCAAAAGCACGCAGAGCATTCCCGAAATGTGCGAGGCGTGGCGCAAGTACTGGCACGGCTTAATCACCGAGGTACCGCAGCAGGTAATCGATGCTTTCAAAGCCGTATATCCGGAGTTTAAGGTAGATATTAACCAGGGCGGTATCTTCTATAATGAAGACTCGCCTACAGGTACCGTCCTTGTGGGTGATACAGACGAGGAAATCCACCTCTACTCTTCCCGAAAGATATACGTCCTCGGCAAGGCGCACGTCATTCTCCATAATGCGGCTACCGCCCTCGTGATGAATGAAGGCTGTAAGATAGAGTTATTGGATGGCAGCAAGGCAACCATCAAGGCAGGTTACGGAATCGCCCGGAATTATGCCCATCTGGTAACTTGCCAGGAAGCGGAATGCTACGACCAGAGTGTAGCCTTCATTACCGATGGCACCCTTCACGACCATGGGCATCAGAAGATCAATGCCTTTGGTACGGCAATGATAGATACCTTTACCCATCGCCTCATAGATTTATATGATAGCGCCAGGATAGAAATCAGAAAGTAAATATCAGAAAATAGAAATCAGAAAATGAACTCACATCTCTCTATATTAATCAATGATAAGCCTGTGGCGCTCCCCGATGATTTCTCTATAGATATAGAGGATCAGAACCCGGTATTCAACGATACGGAAATGTTCTCCTATCCCTTCTCTATCCCGCTAGACGGTAACCGCTGGCTAGTAAAGAACATCGAAGACGTTCACGCTGCTATGAAAGCCGTGAACATGGAGCACCTGCCTGTCAGAATCAATGCCGACGGATTGCCATTCCGCAGCGGTACCCTGGTTATGCAGGATGGTGAGGAGATAACCAATTCTCTCTCTATGAGCATCGATGCCAGCACGCAGAGTTTCAGCGAACTTATCAGCGACCTGCAATGCCGTGATATTCCGGTAAAGGACCAGATTATCATCGGCGAGAAAATTGGTAATGTGAGGGTGGATATTTGGAGTAACCCGGTAGTAAAAGTCAACCTGCATTCCGATGGTAAGAAAGGTGGAAAGAATGCCACCGCCACCGTTACGACCGACCCATTGAGAGCTAGTAAGGTGCTGGAACCCCAGGCACTCGGTTTCTCCTATCCCGCAAGCTGCAAGGAATATACCTCTACTGATACGGCACACTATATCGGCGATGCCTACAACAAGAGTAAGAAATCTTATTCTTCTGGTGCGATAACAATCAATGTACCGCAAGAGACTGCCAACGGCAACTATATTAATACCTCGGCTGCCTATGACGAGACGGATGGCGCTGGCAGACCTGCTACCTACTGCAATGCCCGAATCTGTTACAAGCATCATGCCCTGGATGATGAAGGGAATACATCGAGTGACCTCATCAAAATGGATAAGTGCTCATGGACGAATGAAGATCTCTATCCTTACTGGGTGTTGGATGCCAAACGTCCGCAATCGGGCATCTGCTTCTATGTACTCTATTTCCTCGACTGCCTCTTTACCTATTTGGGTGTCACCTTCGATAAGGATGCGCTGATGGAGATAGAAGACTTGAAGCATCTCTGTTTTTTCACTACCGTTTGCAGTTATGATACCCTCGAGCATCCACACCACGGTAGTTATTACACTGCGAGTGAAATTCAGAAAGCAAAGGACATCGTGAATAAAGAGGGCTACGTAAAAGGCTCGAATCCTGAGATGGAAATCGTGGCTGCTAAATCCGTAGGCGAAATCAAGACGGGCTTCTTTAAGGATCAGAAGCATATCAATTCCTGGTTGGAGAGCCGTGGCTGCGGCGGTCAGATTGAAATCACCAAGGCAGAAGATAAGGACGTGCAGGAACTCGACCTTACGCTGACTGAAAACGGTGTGGCTACCACCCGCCATATCCAGGTGGGCGAGGTAGTTGCTTTTCCTCCTGGCAAGGGAATGAAAGTAACAGGTATCACCATCGAATCGAATATCAAGAAGTTTGAGGTGCAGGCAAACGTGCTCTATATGGTTGCCAACAGCGAGAATTTCCCTGACGAGAGCGTGAGCACTGTCATCTCTTCTCTAGAAAACGCATTCGGTATCAAGTTCTCCTACGATTACGAGCAGAAGAAGGTCACGGCTTATCTCACTCGCGACGTGATGCGAAAGAGCGGCAGAAAGACTAGGGATTTCCACTGCGAAATCCATTCGATGATTCCGATGACCGAGAAGATTACCGGTGTGCGTATGCGCTATTCAGCCGAGGAGGATGCTAAGGAACAGAAGAGTTATGTGCGCAACGCCAAGGGCGAATTAAAGGATTCCAGCTACGATACCGATTACAACTTCATCGACTATCCACTGCCCGATGGCGACACCAGCAAGATGGGTAGAACCGTCACCGATATGAAGTACATTGAGTTCTTCCATAACATCCATAACCCTGGTGATAAAAACTGCTACATCGACCGCAACACCGGCAATGCCTATTGTGTAAAGGTCAACAAGGAGGCAAAGACTTCCAACGAGTTAAAGCCAGTACTCTTCGAGGTAGGTCAGTTCAAGGGCGTGGAATATGGAGATTGTAGTGAGGAGAACGAAGACTTTATTCATGCAATTTCCATTGATTTCACTCCGGTACCTTTCAACGATGTAAACTATTTCAAGGAGGTAAAGGCAGCCTATGGTTCGCATACCGCTGATGTGACTGACTTTGAAGGCAAGCCTTTGCTAAAAAGTGTAGTGCAGATTACAGAGGCTCAACAACCTATCCTCTGCGCTTATGTAGATGAGGATATGGAGCATGAGTTTGTACTGCAGGAGATTAACCAGGTTATCTCTTCTTCTTTCTGTGATTTCTACATGAAACAGAAATTAAAGCTCGTGGAAAGCTACGACCCTTCGGGCACGGATGATGGCAACTCACCCTTGCAGGATAAGTCACGATGGGGCTTTGCCATGGCATTAATGCGTGGTGGCGGTAGTGATGCCACCCTGCAACCATACGATTATAACTACGACCATTTCGGCACATCCAAATGGCGAACCAATGCAGGACAGTATGCCCTGGCTTGCGATTCGCTGGATATGATGGGCAATGTGTTTGATTATAATGGTGTGCAGGAAGGTGTAGGCACCGGCGAACGTTTCTCGCTGAAGATACGAGCCTTCAAGGAACCATCGTGGCTAAAAGATCCGAAGTATAAGGATTTGGTGCTCTGCAATGCCGATGAAGTAGATAAAAACGGTAAGGTAGTTAAGAAGGTCCGCTCCCGTGGTCTCTTCGATACCTTCATTCTCCCCTACGCCTATTTCCTTCTGAACAGAAAGAAGTTTATGATAAGATGCACCACCACCGTAGCGCAAGTGGCTGATATACCGAACCACTGGCAGGATTGGTGGAATATAGGCGGTATGAAATGCCTCATAGATAAGGTAAATACCACCATCGATGCCAAGACGGGCATGGGCGAAGTAGAGTTAACTGTGTACGCTTTGTAAAAGTAAAAAGGTAAAAAGACCCTTAGCCCCTTTGCGCCACCATCCACAGCGATTCTATCGCTGGTCCAATAGTACGCCCTGAAAGGGCAGAAGCTCCTAGCCCAGGGCAACACCCTGGGTATATGGAATGTGGTTTATGTCGCCCTGTAAGGGCAAAAGCTTTCAGATAAAAAATATGTTTTATAACATAAAAAGAATAATAAAATGGATAAAAAGATATTAATTACCGGAACCGGTATTATTTCTGCCATGGGCAAAAATACCCGAGAAGTTGCCATGAACCTTTACAAGGGCAAATGCGGACTATATCACGACAAAATCAGAGAGCATTATCTTTCAGAGTTGTGCGGTCGTGTGACTGGTTGGAAAGGAGACTACTCGAAAAAGTTAACTCGGACACAATTCAATAGTATGCCCTTGCATGGTTTTTTTGCCCTTGATGCCGTCTTTGAAGCTTTGAAGGAAGCAAAAGTAAGTGATGATTTCCTTCAGAACCATAATGTTTCCGTCATCGTTAGTAACGACTCTGAGTGTTACGAAACAAAAGAGGTAGTTCATCACGTAGATTATGATCTCAATAATAGATACCTGGGGGCAGAAACTCTGTTCAAAACCCTCAATTCCGCTATCAGTATGAACCTGGCAACCATTCTTGGCATTCATGGCTTATCACTTACCGTAAGCGCTGCCTGTGCGGGAGGTGGTCATGCCATCGGACTAGCAAAGATGCTTCTTGATAGCAAACAGACCGAGATGGTTATTGTGGTTGGTACCCAGGAAGCTACATCGCAATATAGCATGGAGGCATTCGATGCACTCCGTGTCTTCTCACCCGATAAGGTGCAGCCGTTTGGCAAAGGTAGAAACGGATTGGCACCATCGGGTGGTGCAGCCTGTATCATCCTCGAATCATCGGATAGCCTTCGCCTGAAAGAAGAGAAGGTGCATTCCTTCGCTTCCCTTTCCGGCTATGGCTTTTCTTCTAACGGCAAGGCTATCACTACCCCTGATAGCTATCAGGAAGAAGTATCTATGTTGAATGCTATAGAGAACGCAGGTTTGGACGAAGGTATGATAGACGTAGTTCTTGCCCACGCCACCGGTACTCCGATGGGTGATGAAGCCGAGGCAAAGGCAATAGAGAGGATTTTCCCCATCTGCCCGAACGTAGTAGCCACAAAAGGCTTAACCGGTCATGAGTGTTGGATGGCAGGCGTATCGCAAGCCGTGCAAGCCGTGATGATGCTCACCTACGGCAGTCTCTTTGGCGCGGTAACGACCGAGGAGAATGCCTTCCCATCCCTCAATCTGGTGATGCGCCCGAAGCTCTATGCTCCTCACCATATTCTCTGTAACGCCTTCGGTTTTGGCGGTACCAATTCATCCTTTATCATCTCAAAAGCATAGTTATGAAAAAAGAAGAAATAACTCCTCGCATTATCGCCATCGTAAACAGACTGAAAACCTCATGGGTCAACCACGAGGTAACTCCCTCTTCCAATCTTCGTGATGAGGTCCAGCTAGAATCCATCGATTTCCTCGATCTCATTCAGCAGGTAGAAATGATATTTCACATCAAGATCACTCCTGAAGAAGCAAAAAATCTGAAGCTTGTTTCGGATGTAGTCAATCTCGTAATTAAAAAGAAAGAATAATATGGCAAAGAAAATCAATCTCACATCGGGTTCCATTTTTGCCGGAAACCCCATCACCTTCACCATCCAGCCCGAAACGCTGGATAGCCCCTCCTTCCACCGTGTCATCATAGAAGTAAACTTTGATAACGGAGGAAGCTACGAAACCGTGAAGCTCACGGTACCCGTCACCACAGAAGGCAATAACGTAGCCCTGGATGTCTCCTCTGCACTCCGCATCCCCCTCGACAATTTCCCGTACACCGCCACCACAAAAACCTTCCCACTCGTAAGATGGTACATAAAAGCCTACGATGAGTATATGAACAAAAACGGCGAAGTGCATAGCGGTGTAGGCGAGGTCTATTATCCCCAGAAGCCTGTCGCAGGTACCGATACTGACCTTCGCTGCATAGCAGGAGCCATGTCGGATATGGAGCGCATTCTATCCAATCCATCCCCAGCAGTAAAAGACTTCTCCCGAAAGCCAACTTCTATCCCCGAAGTCACCGTTGTAGGCGAATCCTTCTCCTACCCAGTCTCCTATGCCTCTTCACAGATATTGGCATCCAGTACCGCACTCACCGCTCCTACCTCTTCCGAACAGAAAATCACAAAGGAAGGCTCGCAGACTATTGGCGGTCACGCCCTCTATGCCCTGCCATCCTCGGAAGCCGAAAACCGCAGTACCTTCCGCTTCATCAATGCCCGTGGCTGCCTGGAGAGCATCAATATCCCGAAAGCCTACAGCAAGAAGCTTTCGGTAGAAACCACCCCCTATACGATAGCAGTGCAGGAAACCTTCAACACCTTCTCCCGGTCCGCTATCAAGAAGCAGAATAATCGTGAGTCGTGGCTTTATCAGAGCGATCCCCTCGATACCGCCTGGCTCTACTGGTACCTTCACGAGTTTCTGATGAGTGAGCACGTCTGGCTGAAGGTAAAAGATACCTGGCTCTCCTGCACCATCACCCAGGAAGACGAGATAACGATCAGCGATAATACCACGCAGAATATGTACTCTGTTTCCTTCACAGCCAAGCTCGACATCAACGGAAGTCCCTACCTCTAGCCAGTACGCCCTGCAGTCCTTATCATCGTCTATACGCCCTGCTGCCCTTATCGTCGCCTACACGCCCCGCAGCCCCTATCAACGCCTATACGCCCTGAAAGGGCAGCAGCTCCTAGCCCAGGGTAACACCCTGGGTAATGGCAGCAGCATCAATGCGCCCTGAAAGGGCAAAAGCTTTTTTGTCCCCCCTAAAACCGCAAAAACCTTTATCTTTGCCCTATAAATGAATAAAAATCCAAACAAAAAAATGGCAACAGAAGCAAAGAATACGAACTATTGGATTTCGAGCAGTGCGCTCTATATCCAACTTAATGCGATGGGTGAGCCAGACTACATCCAGTGTAGCGTAGTCTCCGGCGCATCCATCCTCTGCTATATGCAGGGCATTCCGGGTCTGGAGTATGATGCCGGTCACAACTACCAGCGCTGGCCTCTTGCTGCCTACCCTTCCGTCTTCCCTGATTCCGAGCGGAAGTACATCTATGCAGCCATCCCCCGCACGAGCACCGCCGACAACAATACCGCCGTAGTGGTATATCCGAGCGAGCGCATCGACCTGTACGGCTACTCTATCGCCAATCCCGACAAGCTGGTAGGCGACGAGAGATTCTACTACATCTATCTGCAGGGCATCATCTCTGAAGTGAAGACGGATGCTGATGGCAAGACCCGCAAGCGTGATTGGCTTCAACACGTGGATTGTGGAAAACTGAATACCGACGAATCCCTGTCGAGCGGTATCGATGGCACCTGGTGGAAGTATAATTCCGTCACCGATTCCATCTCCTTCCTCAAAACCATCCTCTCTGCCACCTTTGATACGCTGACTGCCAAGGTTGCGAAAATCACGAAGCTGTTCCTGGGAGGTAGCGAGTTGAATGGCGTAGCCAATGATCTCAGCCTGGAGACGGATAACACGAAGGTGGTTACTCCTCTATATCTGGGTCAGTTTGGGGTGAAGCATTTCCTGGCGAAAGACAAGGATGATGTAGCCCATGGCGTGATTACCTTTGAAAAGGTACAGAAGTTTCTGGCAGGTCTGAATGTGGGTGATTCCAACTCAGAGAACGGCGGTTCGTGGACTCCCGATGCAGAAGGTCGTTCGCATCTCATCACCGATTATCTTGAGGTGAGAATGAAGGCTATATTCGAGGAGCTTGTAATCAAGAAAACCTCCACCATCGGTGGCAAGGAGATTATCTCTCCTGCTGGTGGCGTGGTGGCTCACAAGGTGGAAGAGGTTACTGTGACATATAATAATGTGTCACAGAAGGCTTATCGTTGCTATTTCTTAGCAGAGCAGGAAGGTGATTCCGTAGATAATGATTTCGCTGTTAACGACCAAGTTCGCTCGGAATCATTCAATGTACGCAAGGGCACTTACCACAAAGTTGGCAATCACTTTTACTGGCGATTGGTAATCGGTCGCGATGAAGACCCTGTAGAGGTGGAAGGAAAGAAGTATCATTATATCGACCTCTCCGATACCGATTGCGCTACGGCAAGCGACGTTCCTGCCAAAGGTGATGTATTGTCGCAGTGCGGTAATAGAACCGATGTAGAACGTCAGAACTGCCTTATCTTCTCGGCGGTAGATACCTATTCGCCATCCATCAGCTTGTACCACGGTATAAATAGCTACTCTTTTGCCAACAAAGAATACGTAGAGTATGGTGTAAACAAACAGACCAACAAGGCATTTTTTAATGTTTATGGCGATATGTATGTGGGCGACCGACCTACTAAGGAGAATGGCTATGAGGGTAGTAGCTACATCAAGTATGACAGCGCAGCCAAGCAGGTATCTATTAAGGGTAAGCTCTCGGCGAAATCTACCGTGGATGGCAAGGAATTGTCTCAGTACATCAAGGAAAACTCAGCAGGAGGCTTAACCGAGGAGCAGGTGAACAATCTCATCAAAAACTCGCAGGTGATAGCCGACCTTCAGAATCAGGTGGATGGGGCTATCGAGACGTGGTTCTATGAGGGTGTGCCTACCTTGAAGAATGCGCCAGCAAGCAGTTGGACGACCGACAAGGATAAAGATACCCATCTCGGCGACCTTTATTACGACAACAAGACGGGCAAGGCATACCGCTTTGCCAAGGATGGCAACACCTATAAGTGGACTATCATCACGGATACCGATATTGCCAAAGCCCTTTCCGATGCAAGCAAGGCACAGGAAACCGCAGACGGCAAGATGAAGGTATTCAGCACACAACCTATTCCGCCTTATCAGTTGGGCGACATTTGGGTGAATGCCACTTATCCTTCTGACGGCAGTACCTACAAGAATGAAATCCTGCGCTGCCAGACTGCCAAGGCAAAAGGTTCGTCATTTGCCATCGCTGACTGGACTAAGGCTTCCAAGTACACCGATGATTCTGCCCTCAATACCTTCAAGGAAGAGTACAAGAACGATATGGCTAGCTACAAGGAGCAGCTTGATGAAAAAGTGGAGACATGGTTCTACAACTATGCTCCTACTACTCAGAATAAGCCTGCTTCCGACTGGACTACAGATACGTTGAAGTCGCAGCACGCTGGCGACCTGTTCTACAATACGTCTAATGGCTACACATACCGATGGACGGGTACGGCATGGGCGAGAATCAAGGATAACGACATCAACACTGCTATGACCGCAGCAAGCAAGGCGCAGGACACGGCAGATGGGAAGCGTACCGTTTTCACCTCTCAGCCTACTGTTCCTTATGACGAGGGCGACCTGTGGGCTAGCGGCGGAGATGATGGCAAGACATTGATGGTGTGCATTAAGAGTAGGACTACTGGCAGCTTTACATCATCGGAATGGGTAAAGGCTAATGATTCCGACCTCAACGCATTCGCCAAGACCATAGAGGAAAGCTTGAATGGAATACAAGACCAGCTCGACAAGAAGGCTGAGACTTGGTATCAGGCAACAGACCCGAGTACATCTTGGACTACCGATGATGCGAAGAAGGAGCATAAGGGCGACCTGTGGTATAACACAAGCAACAACCAGACTTTCTTCTGGAATGGTACGAAATGGGATAAGCAGGACGTACCTACCGAGGTTTTCGACAAGATAGATGGCAAATCCAGCATCTATGTAAGCAAGCCTGCATCCTATGAGGAGCGTGACCTTTGGATTTTGGAGGCGGCATATTCTCTCGGTGGTGTGTCATACTCTAAGGGCGAGCTTGTCGTGGCAACCAAGACCAATGCTTCATTCAGCGCAGCCGATTGGACTAAGAAAGTGAAGTACACAGATGATACTGTAGCGAACGCAGCAAAGAAGGCAGCGGAAGAGGCGAAGAAGGCGGCAGACACCGCACAGACGAACGTTACGAATCTCGGAAAGACCGTCACCACTAACAAAAAGGCGTTCGACAGCTACGTAACGGATGGCTACCTAGAGCCTTCTGAGATTGCGGCTATGGCGCAGGATTCCAAGCGACTTGAAGATGCTTTCGCGGCTGCTGAGAAGTCATACAATGAGGTGAAGGGAGCAGAGGTATTGAAGAGCACAAAGGAACTCACCAACCTCAATGCCGCTTTCGCTACCCTCACGACTGCCAAGACGGAACTCGTTACGTATCTCTCAGATATATCTGCAAGATACAATGCGGCTAATACTGAGGGCAAGGCTACCATCGTTTCAGCCGTTGGAACGAAGTTCACAAACTTTCAGTCTGCATACAGCGCATTTTACGACAAGCTGGGTTTGGCGAACGCATATATCACTAGCAAGATATATGGTGACTTGAAGCAGAACATCACCGACCTTGCAGGATACAAGTACATCAAGGATGCACTCGGTCAGACAACAGATATTGATGGGGGTCTTGTAATGACAACACTCCTCGCTTTGAGAGACGCAGACAGAAACGTTCAGAGCGGTATCAATGGAGCTATAGACCCGAATAGAGGAAAGAAGAGTATCGCAACGTGGTGGGGCGGACAAATGGTGGATAAGGACTACAATAGCGGTAGCCTTACTCCTGCAACCTCCCTCGTTCGCTTCGATGGCTCGGGTTACCTTGCCAACGGGGCTATCTGGTGGGACGTGGACGGAAAGGTTCACGCAGACCCTACGTCATTTATCATAAGCGAGAAGAACTTGGGCGCATACCTCACCTTCTTTGAGCCTACGTGGAAGTCAGGAAGTGCAGGAACGAGCGTTGCCGACCTTGTGTCGCTGAAGCCAAACGCACCATTTTCCAAACTTGGTGTATCGGGCGATGCTACATTCGAGGGTGCTATCACTTTCCACGGTATCAAAATCACCTATGATGCAACCAACAAGGCAATCAAGATTGATGGCAATCTCTACGCAACAGGCGGAATCAGCGCATACGGAGCAAGTGATGGTACAGGTAGTGGCGGCGGATTGAATGCAAGCGTAATCAGCTATGCGAGAATCATAGAGGGAAGCTATACGGACGCAGACCTGACGAGTATTCCGAATGCCTATGCTATCAAGGCTCTCAGCAGTCGTATTGACAATATAGCTACAGAGCTTGGCGGTCTGAATCTCTCCTGGAATAACATCACGGGTAAGCCATCAACGTTCGCACCTAGTGCGCATACCCACAAGTGGGCAGACATCACTGACCGCATCACGAAGGTAAGCCAACTTACTAACGATAGCGGTTATACAAAGAATACTGGTACTGTTACATCTGTGGCTCTTACTCTCCCTACAGGTTTGGAGTGCGCAACAAAGACCATCACAACAAGTGGTACGTTTGCCATCAGTCTTGCTTCTGGTTACTCTATTCCTACTACTGCAAAACAGACAGCTTGGGATAGTGCCTACGACTGGTATGCTCTTATGACTACTGACGAGGAGACTGCGGACGGCATTATCAATAAGTGGAACGAGGTAGTGAGCTTCCTCGCAAATATTGCACAGACTGACACTTTGAGCGGTATTGTTGACGGAATCAACAAGTCTATATCTGACGAGGTAGCAAGAGCGAAAAAGGCAGAAGGGGTAAATGCTTCGGGCATATCCGTCAATAAGACGAGTATCACCACCTTGCAGGGCTACTTCACCAACGGCTCAGCGAAGAAGGCTCTCCAGCTCACGAATGCTCGCAAGCTTTGGGGCAATAGTTTCAATGGTCTTGGTGATATTAATGGAAGCATCATTGTGCCTAGCGGAAAATATATATCTATCGGTAATATCAAGTTGGAGTATGACGCAGCCAATAAGGCGTTGAAGATTACGAATACCACGACCGAAGAGGTGGCTAACCTCTACACAAGTGGTGGAGTGTCTGCTTATGGTGCTGGAACATCTTCATCAAGCGGTGGAGGTGGGTTGAATGGTTCTGTTAAAGCATACAATGATGCCTTGAAGCTTACCTCAGAATCGCTGTCTGAGATAGCATCAGCCTACTCTATTAAGCAGCTCTCTACTAGAATCACGTCACTGGAAGGTGGCAGTGCTACATCAATATCCGTATCGGGCAGTGGCAATGCGGTTACGTCTGTCACCAAGAATGGCACTACTATCAGCGTAGTAAAAGGCAGCACGTTCCTCACCAGTCATCAAATACTAGACCATATTATTTCTACTGATAAGCGTAGTACTGTACTTTCTCCAACTAGCTACCTTAGAGGTGTTTATCCAGTGTTTATATCTAACACTACCGATGGTTTATTGGATGGTGGAGAATATCACGGAGTATTACATTGGAGAAGTTATGGTCACTCAGCAACTGATTTGACAGGTGGGTATCCTATACAGATTGCTTATACTGCTAATGGCAGGTTGTGGACTAGGATTGCTACATCTAGTACTACTTGGGGTGCTTGGAAGAAAATTGCTAGAACTGAAGATATTCCGACAAAGCTGAGTCAACTAACAAACGACAAAGGCTATCTCACCAGTCACCAAAGTTTAGCAGGCTACGCAACGCAAGATTGGGTGAATGCCAAAGGCTACATCACCTCTAGTGGAAGTATTACAGGAAACGCCGCAACTGCAACTCACGCATCATCTGCTAATTATATACGTAGTAACGGATTGCCTAGTCCTGCAAACAATACGGTCAAAGCTTATAAGGACAGCTTAGTAAAATTCTTCGATGAGCTTTATCCGAACTATGGTGTTGGTGCTAATGTTAATGTCAGTGCTTCTATAATCCGTAATTGGTCAAATGAATCAGCTACATATTATGAAACATCAGCCTACTGTTTCATAAAGATAGGAGGTGCATATAGAGGAACTCAATTCGGTCAATTTCTGCTGAGTACATATAATCTAGAGAGAGTTGGAATAGTTGGAAGAACCGATTATAAATGGACTGCAATCAAATGGCTCGCATACACAGACGATATTCCTAAGAATAATAACCAGCTTGCAAACGGAGCAGGTTATATTACGTCAGCAGGAAGCTGTAAATATGCAACATCGGCAGGAAGTGCTGAAACGGTAGATGGTTATTATGCCACTATGGGAAATAATAAGCCTTGGGGTACTATTCCAGTTATTACTGCTGCTGGTGGATATATGGATATAGGAAAACATTTAGAGTTTCATTATGATAACACTACGGGGTCAGATTACTCAACGGCTCTTATGTGTACTGGCAATCATGGTAATGTTGTTAATCTTCCATCAGGAAGTGGTACATTAGCCTTGACTACAGATAATGTATATTCTGCTACGAAATTGCAAACAGCCCGCAGTCTTTGGGGTAATTCATTCAATGGCACTTCTGATATTAATGGAAGTATTATCGTGCCTAGCGGAAAGTATATCTCCATCGGCAACATAAAGTTGGAGTATGACGCAGCCAATAAGGCGTTGAAGATTACGAATACCACGACCGAAGAGGTGGCTAACCTCTACACAAGTGGTGGAGTGTCTGCTTATGGTGCTGGAACATCTTCATCAAGCGGTGGAGGTGGGTTGAATGGTTCTGTTAAAGCATACAATGATGCCTTGAAGCTTACCTCAGAATCGCTGTCTGAGATAGCATCAGCCTACTCTATTAAGCAGCTCTCTACTAGAATCACGTCACTGGAAGGTGGCAGTGCTACATCAATATCCGTATCGGGCAGTGGCAATGCGGTTACGTCTGTCACCAAGAATGGCACTACTATCAGCGTAGTAAAAGGCAGCACGTTCCTCACCAGTCATCAAATACTAGACCATATTATTTCTACTGATAAGCGTAGTACTGTACTTTCTCCAACTAGCTACCTTAGAGGTGTTTATCCAGTGTTTATATCTAACACTACCGATGGTTTATTGGATGGTGGAGAATATCACGGAGTATTACATTGGAGAAGTTATGGTCACTCAGCAACTGATTTGACAGGTGGGTATCCTATACAGATTGCTTATACTGCTAATGGCAGGTTGTGGACTAGGATTGCTACATCTAGTACTACTTGGGGTGCTTGGAAGAAAATTGCTAGAACTGAAGATATTCCGACAAAGCTGAGTCAACTAACAAACGACAAAGGCTATCTCACCAGTCACCAAAGTTTAGCAGGCTACGCAACGCAAGATTGGGTGAATGCCAAAGGCTACATCACCTCTAGTGGAAGTATTACAGGAAACGCCGCAACTGCAACTCACGCATCATCTGCTAATTATATACGTAGTAACGGATTGCCTAGTCCTGCAAACAATACGGTCAAAGCTTATAAGGACAGCTTAGTAAAATTCTTCGATGAGCTTTATCCGAACTATGGTGTTGGTGCTAATGTTAATGTCAGTGCTTCTATAATCCGTAATTGGTCAAATGAATCAGCTACATATTATGAAACATCAGCCTACTGTTTCATAAAGATAGGAGGTGCATATAGAGGAACTCAATTCGGTCAATTTCTGCTGAGTACATATAATCTAGAGAGAGTTGGAATAGTTGGAAGAACCGATTATAAATGGACTGCAATCAAATGGCTCGCATACACAGACGATATTCCTAAGAATAATAACCAGCTTGCAAACGGAGCAGGTTATATTACGTCAGCAGGAAGCTGTAAATATGCAACATCGGCAGGAAGTGCCAATTCCGTGGCTTGGAGCAACGTGAACGGAAGACCTACGAAAGTCAGTCAGTTCACCAACGATAGCGGCTACATCACCTCATCGGCAAGCATCACTGGCAACGCTGCGACTGCTACGAAGCTACAGACGGCACGTACAATATGGGGGCAGTCATTTAACGGTACGGCTAACGTGAACGGAAGCATTACTGGCGTGGATAACATCACGATGAGCAACAACTCATACCTCTATGGAAAAAATACTGGTGGTACGGCAATCCAGTTGATAGCAATGGCTAGCTGGAATAGCGTAGATATTGGTAGAGGTGCGCTTGTCTATGGATATACAACGCAGGTGATGGGCAAGACTGTAGCCCTTACCGCCTCTGACGATAGCGGAAAGAACGTGAAATCGGTGGAACTCTCAACCGCCAAGCTTTATTCTAATGTAAATATCGAAACAGAAGGGGGACTGCTTGCTCATGGAGGTGTCACTGCCTACTCATCCTCAGATATACGTCTGAAGCAGGATTTGCGGAAGCTGGACTACCTGGGCATCATCAAGGCAATGGGTGGCACGTTCAGCTTTGCTTGGAAGAAGGACAACACAAGGTCTATCGGTTGGATTGCCCAGCACGTCTTGTGCAACCCTCACTTAAAGGACATCGTGGAGACTGACGAGAAGGGCTATTACAAGATTAACTACTGGTCTCCGAAGCTGATTGCAACGGCATTCGGTGCTATCGAGCAGGTGGGCGATGAGGTCAGCAGGTTGAAGACTCGGGTGGTCTTCCTCGAATCCGAGGTTCAGCGATTGAGCGGAAAGCAGGACGGCAATAACAAGAAGAGATTAGATAACAAGAATATTAATTTATTAAATTAGTTAAGAAAATGGAGAATTTAAAGATTAACAAGAAGAGTGAACAGACAACCGCCACTTACACCAAGGGTGGCTATCGAGTAGAAATCACCTACAATGTTGACAAGACTGGTGGCAACATCGAGAGCATCAATATGAGTATCTACGCAGATACCAATGGTAACTATCTCGGCAATGCCAACGCAAGCTACAACGGCAGTGAGCTGACCTACAACATCAGCGGTGTTCCGCTGAGCAAGCTCAGTGAGGTATCAGCATTGATTAAGGAGGTTAATTCCGCTATCGCTGCTAATATGGCAAGCGAGGCAGCAGAGTAAGTATTAACGCAGGGTGGCTCTTATAGAGCTGCCTTGCCTAGTGTTTTAAGTTCTAAAGATTAAGCGTATGGCATTAGCAAATGGAATTATATCAGCACCTGTTACTATAGATGATGTTAAGGCAGCTATTGGAGTGAGTAGTAATGATTTGGCTACTCTCTGTAAGAGTAAGAACATTAATGGGTGGAGTAAATATAAGCCACTAAATGTTGCCAAAAATTTTATAGATAAACTTATTTCTGTAGAAGAAGAATGGATTGATTTGTATAGTATCACAGGTTATAAAGGATTTGTTAGAGGTGGAATATCTATTCCATGGATGAGCTTAAATGATATAAATTTACAGGGTGGTTTTGAAAGTTATCCTAATGCGTTAATGGCAGGAAAGTGTTGGAAATATGTTAGCCCACAAGGAGGTAAATACCCTTATAGACTTGGTGATTTTAGGAATTACAACGATAATGCCAGGCAAAGTATTATGCTAAATACTCCACAAAATTATACAATTAAAGTAACATTTAATGTTAAAGCTAAAATACAAGTTATATTATATAAGCCTGCAAATTTATCTGTGAATAATATTTTATTAGAAGATATAATATCACATTTAAGTGATGGTGATTATCAATTTGGAGTTTATTTGTCTTATAAAAATGGAAAATATGTAAACGGTGCTTGGGTAAAAAATGAAACACAAATATTAGGTACTATAAAATTACAAGATTATACTTATTTTGATGGTTTCATTACTCCTAATTATATAAATGGCAGCGACGAAATAGTAACTATTTATGCTTACTTTTTATATGAGAAATCTACTGCACGATATATATTATTGCCTTGGTTTCCTTGTGCTATTGAATTTGTGGAAATGAAAAGAGTGATAATGGCTAAAGAATTTAAGTCAGGGTCATCATCTTGGAGTGATACTAGAGAACTTTCAGGTAATGTTCTAATGATGAAAATTGGTATAACAAAAATAAATCAAACAATTACTATCGGTAGTTCTAATTCTAGTAGATATTATTTCAGAATAACAACTAGAATTAACAATGTTTCTACTACAGTAAACGGTTTTCCAATTACATCATCAGGTTCTAGTGTTTCAAGTTATACAGTGCCTACAGGAAATGGAAGTGATTTATATTATGTATATATAAAATTTAGTGGAATATATGACCAAAAATATTATAATTATGGTGAATATCTTGGTATATCACTTGAATTTAATGAATCAGGAAAATGGGAAACTGTTGATAGTATAAGTTTAAAGTTAATAAGTTTATAAGTATATCATAAGGGATTTGGTGGCTGGAGTTCAATATAAATATAATTTTTTTCTTGCATATCTGCGATAATTTTCGTATCTTTGCAAGGTCATTAATAATTAAAGATTAAGTACTTATGAAGAAAATTAAGACAATCGAGGCTGTTGCAGCCTACAAGACATTGAAGGCATTGAAGACATCATCTATGAGCGATGATGCCGCTATGCGAGTTTGGAAGAATATGAAGGCACTGCGCCAAGTAGCCGATACCTACGACAAGGATGTGGAGGAAGCGCAGCAGAGCTTGAAGGACGATAAGTTCGAGGAGATGCAGTGCAAGCTTCAGGAGTGCCAGCAGTTGGAGCAGAAGCACACCGATGAGGGCTACGAATACACCAAGGATGATTCAGCCAAGTTCGCTGAGGTTAATCAGTACTTCTTCAATCAGAAGCAGAAGACCGAGAAGTACTTCTCAGACCTTGCCAATGCCGAGGTAGAGGTGTCCATTGAGGAGGTTGATGAGAAAGAGCTTTTCAAGGCAGCTAAGGATTGCGGCTTGAAGTTTGCTGATATGGAGAGCATTGAAGTGCTGGAGGGCGAGAAGTAAGTCTTTCCTTCTTACACTTTGTTACTTTTGCAAAGTTTAACGTAACAAAACCTGCGCATTTCTTGGCGATTTGCGCAGGTTTTATTATTTTTGCACCAATCGTTTAAAGTTTCGAGAATTATCAACAGAATATTAAATTAAAAATAGGAATTATGAAAGAAGGCAAGAACAATGAAGAAAGTGGTATGCCTACCCTTTGTGAGAGGCATATCTGGAAGTTTTACGAGTGGGCGGTTATCCTCGCTCCTATCGTGCTGATGGTTTCTCATTGGTACATTTTCTATCTGTTCTCGCAGAACAAGCATGAGTTGATGCACTATTCTGACAAGAACGAAATCTGCATAGCGTGGATATATACGGTTTTGTATCTTTACATTCCGATAATGATACTGCCTGCCACATATTTCTTCAAGTGGTGCAACCTGTTTAGAGTACCGTTCGTGTACTTCTTCTTCATTAATATAGAGAGATGGGAGTATGGCTCTTGGTTCTGCACGAATGATATGGTAAAGACACATATCGTGTTGATAAAGTGTATCATGGGTCTCTATGCTTTTGAGTTGGTTGAGATATTCTTGTCAAACCTTTCCAATATTGTAAACTTTGGAAAGAATTGCATAGTTGTATCTTACCTATATATTAAAAGAGGTGTATTGTGGATAAAGGATAAGATGTTCACCTTATCCGAGGAAGAGGAACGCAACCTGAAAGAACTGGAGTTCCAACTTTTCCGTGAAAGAATGGAGAAAAGATTAAAAGAGGAGGGTATGGTATGACGAACAAAGAGCAATTTCTTTTCTCAGCCTTGGACCTATTCAAGGATATGATTAAGAACGGAGAGTGTAGCAAACAAGACATCAACTACTTCTGTGATTTCTCAAAGAGAGAACTAGATAACAGAGGTGCTAGTGTAGGTAAGAAGCAATGGCTTACTAAGGAGGATGCTAGCGAGATGTTGGGAGTGAGTACGTCAACTTTTGACCGATACGTATTGAAAGGAGGACTACCTAGAGGCAAGAAGATACTCGGTCAGAAGAGTTTGGTGTGGAAGCGTGAGCAAGTTGAGCAATGTAAAATGTTAATGTTGCTCAAAGCAAAATAGTGGTTATCAACAACTTAAAAGAAAAGGTTGGGCAATGTTGTGTTGCTCAGCCTTTTTTGTTGTACCTTTGTCAGCGTAATCGATTACATAGTGTTAGTTAATATTAAGGATAACTTAAAAAGATTGTAAAAATGGAGATGACAGATGCAAAAGTAGTAGAGAAGAAAATCTACGAAGAGGGAAAGAAGCACGATGAGTATGCTTCTAAAGGTATCGCAGGGACTGGATTAGGTCTTGGAATAGCTGGTACTGCACTCGGTCTTGGTGCTTGGCTGCTTGGCGGTAACAACCGCAGCGTGTTTGGTTCTCTCGGTGGCAACATGCCTGAGAACGTGAACATTAACGCTTATGGAGCTAACTCTAGTTCCAACCAGCCTACTGCCCTGGAAGTCATGGAGAAGGAATGCGCTGATGAGGTGAAGCTGCTCACCGACATGTTCGGCTTAAAGCTTGACACCGCTAACAAGTTCTACGCTATGCGTGAGACCGACATCGCAGAGAAGTTCTCTATGTATAAGGGTGCTACTGATGCCATCAACGCAGAGAACCGCCGTGCAATGCAGGCTGAGTTCGGACTTTACAAGTCTCAGGTAGATGCGGACTTCGGTCTGTACAAGAACCAGCGAGACCAGTACGATGCGTTGCAAGCTAAGTATTGTGACCTCGACAAGAAGGTAGCCATTATGGAAGCCCTCACTCCTTACAAGGAGAAGCTTATGATGGCTTACGTCAAGGAGAACACTTGCAACTGCTTGCGAGGGCAGTTGATGCTCCCGAACACTCCAGTACTCCAGGGATATGGTAGTTACAGCGGCTGCAACTGCGGCACTACAACCACCACAACGCCCAGCACTGGTGCGTAGCAAGGCAAAGACCGTAAGACGGACTAAGAAGAAATGAGTTGGTGAGGGGTGTTTGCCCTCGTTGGTGGATGCCCTCTCACCTCTCTATAACATATCACCAACTTAAAGATATTGATTATGATGAATTTCGGAAACAGCCCTTTACTTGATATGGGCACAAGTCAGCAACAGCCGCAGATGATGGATGCCGAGTTGCAGAAGATGTATGAGGCAATACAGCAGAAGCGAGCATCTATCAATATGCAAGCGCAGGTATCTTCTACTCCACTCTTCGATGAGATAGATAAGATAGAGGATAGTTTTACAGATACTCAGAAGCAATTCTTGATGCAAAACCAAGAATACGTGGAGAGTTTGCAGTACGTATCTAAGCTTGTGCAAGATGAGGAACTACGCATTATCCGACCTCGTATAGAGCAGACTGAGCAAGGCAAGGATGCTTTGAAACATCACCTATCCATCGTAACAAAGCTAAAGAAGGAGATGGCTAAGGAGGAGGAACAGAAGCGAGCCTTGCTTGATGACTACCTCACCAATTATCCAGATATGGCATACAAGGATTATCTCGCAATGATTAACGGTCAGAATCAAGCTAAGAAAGGAGGATCTAAGAAATGAATGTAACCGAACTGAAAGAGAAGCTGATTGAATCGGTGGACGTTTGGGCAGACGCAAGAATAGACGATATGGTTAAGGCTAACCCGATGCTAGCCATACCATCAGTTTATATGAAACGTGCGGCGCATAATATCGTATCCAAGAATAAGGATAAGTGGGATAAGTCGATAGACAACGCTACTCTATTTATTGCCGATGAGAACGGAAATATAGATGCCAACACGATATTTGAAGATATGATGCAGATGCTAAAATCCGTGGAAGATTACAAATTCGATGTAGGTTTTATTCACGGACATATCGACAAAGGAGTTGTGTCTATTGACCTGCCAGATGGAATTGCCACTGCTATCCTCTTTGGAAGCAAGCGAAGCATCAACTTCACAGAGGAGGACTTTGTAGAGTTGAAAGATTTGATAATAGGTTAAAATATATAAGATATGGAAACAAAAGACATTATGAGTAAGTTTGATGAGCTGTATGGAATGATGGCTTCATCAGCAAACGTAAAGTATATGCACGTATTTGGAGATACGATGCGTTGCATGATGAAGGATATTGCATCCAAGCACCCAGAGCTTGCGCAAGAGTATCTTGATAAGCTGTGCGCTATCAAGTGGAAGAACTATCTCACCAAGAAGGAGGCTTCTGAGATTGTGAACGGAATGAATCCGTCTGCAACTTGGGATATGCAGACGTGGCTCAACGCAATGACCGGTCTCGGACTTGCAACAGAGGAGAAACCTTATTACAACGATTACGCTTTGTACGTTGCGATGAATCAGGTTGTGAGCGACCATGGATGTACAATTGCCAAGATACTCGGCAAGGAAGACGTTAAGGATATTGGTACGGAGCACCTGGTTAAATATGCACACAGCCTTGCGCTTGATTTATTGAAAGACAAGGATGGCGTGTACGACATCAGAGAGTATTTCTTGAAGTAATACTAAAAAACATACGGTTATGAAAAAGGTATTCGAAGACATTATAGCTAGCAATGACATGCAGGCTATCAAGAACTGTGTTACGATCATGGCAGATTGTTGCGAAGTCGGAATGAACGACAATGTAATGCTTGACATGATGAAGCAAGTTCAGGGCGAGATTGGCGAGTGTCATTTTGATAAAGAGATGGCAGACATACATCTCTGTCTTATTGGCCAGCTCCACACTAAAGATGTTGCTAAAGATTATTGGCACGAGGTCAAGAATGACAAAATTAATCTCGAAGACTGGTGCGTTCTCTGGGGAGAAATGGTAAAGCGTAACGACGCAAAGATAAAGAAATGGTTTCCGAAGATCAACGCATACAACTACGAGCAAAAGATTTTCGATGAATGTATTTCCTTCCTGGAAAGTGGCAGACTGCCATATTACGACTTGAATGTCTAAAGTTTTTCGTTATTCTGAATGAAGTTTCGTTTTTTTTTGCTATCTTTGCATCAAAAGACCGAAACTTTATTTTTATATATTATTATTCAGGATAACAGATTATGACAGATTTATTAGATTCTTCACAGATCCGGCAGATAGGGGTTACAATTTTCTCCGCTATACTTGCCTTTGCAACGCCAACGGAAGGATTCGTTTTGGCGTTGGTTATCGCCTTTGGCTTCAATATCTTCTGCGGTATGCGAGCTGACGGCGTGAGTGTTGTACGATGCAAGAACTTTTCTGCATCAAAGTTCAAGAACGCACTTTTAGAGATGCTCTTGTATATTGTTATTGTGTATGTCATGTATGGAATCATGGTAAGTTGCAACGACAATACAGAAGCATTATTTGTGATTAAGATGCTTACGTATATATTCTGCTATGTGTATATATGCAATTCGTTTAAAAATCTCATTAAGGCGTACCCTAAGAATGTTGCATTCAGAGTTATTTATTACATTCTGAGGTTTGAGTTTGCTAAGGCATTGCCGAGTTATTGGAAACCGATATTGGAGAGATTGAATCAAGAGTTTGATAAAAAAGAGGAGGAAAACAAAAATGGAAGTACTAATTGATAGGGCTTGGAAAAAGGATGGCTATACTGTTAGCCGTCTGTACGTTAATGGAGAGTTGTTCGGATGCAATACTCTTGAAGATACAGACAGAGGATTGCGCCAAGATATGCAACTTGAAGAAATCAAGAAGAAAAAGGTGTATGGGCAGACTGCAATACCAAGCGGCAGTTATGAATGCGTATATACCTACTCTAACAGATTCAAGAAGATGCTTCCATTATTAAAGGATGTGCCAGGGTTCGATGGTATTCGTATTCATTCCGGTAACTCTGCAAAAGACACAGAGGGGTGCATTCTTTGTGGTAAGAATGACAAGAAAGGATGGGTTAGCGATTCTCGATTCTGGACAAGCAAGCTCATTCAGACTATGAAGACAGCTTGGGATAAAAAGGAAAAAGTAACGATTATAATTCAGTAAGCTTATGAAACTGATTGATAAGATAACAAGAGTTGTAATTGCCATTGCAGTAGCAATGCTGATTCTATCAATGTTCTGTAGATGTAAGGCGAAAGAACGTGTGATAGAGAAACAGACATACATCACCGATAAGCGTAACGAGACTAAGTGGGATTCTCTCTTTAACGCAAGGCTTATTAAGGAACTGAAATCATACAGAGCATCACATAAAGAGTCTGTAAAGTCTACCACCAAAGAGAAGACTCATATAAAAGACAGCACGGCTTCCAAATACGATACCAATGGTAACAAAGTTGGAGAAGACAGATTCCACTACGAATATCACGAAATATCGCAGGAGGACGTACAGATACTAAGAGATAGTATTTCGACCCTTAAAGAATACAGGGATAGTACGTCTCTATATCACAAGAGATGCGACTCGTTAAGCTCAGTGATAAATAAAATATCGAAAGATAAAGTATATGTCGAGAAGCAACTATCAAGGACTGACAGGGCATTTTTGAATATAGGTAAGATAGCTTCAGTTTGTCTTTTTATAGGCATTCTCGCATTTTTATGGGGATATACTGGAAATTAAAGTTACACAAACGTTCTTAGTTTTTTCTAATGTTTTTATTTGGTTATTGGTTTATAAACAAAAAGGGGTGACCGCACGCGATGTGCAGCCACCCCTAAACATATAATAATGCACAGAAATTATTCGTCAGCCTGAGTAAAAGAGATTCCATACTTTTCAGTATAGTAATTCTCGTTTTTCACACGTATTGTTTGTGAATCGTAATATAATACAGTTTTGTCAACAGTTTCATAGAAATAACCATACTTTTGCATAAGATGATACATCGCGTTTTGTATGCGCTTTGGAGTGATACGAACTTTATATTTTGTATTTTGTTCTAGACCGCTTCTTACACGCCACGATTCCATCTTTCTCGTATGAGTAATCTTCTTACTCAGTTTAGAATAATCGTATGATTTTCTACAAGAAGACCTTCGTTGTCTTACGTATTCATCTATTCTTTTCTGTGTTTCTTCGGTGTGCCTAAGATGATTCTTTGCAGCACACCGAATTATAGTAGTCTTGGCAAATCCTGTAATCTCTGCTATTTCCCTTGAAGACATCGTTGGATATAACTCAATCACTTTCTCCGTAAGACCATTTACTTTAGAGTACCATACCATTTTTATCAGAAGAGCCGTAGCCGTTATCGCCACGCTCTGTTTTATTTAATTCATCCGTCTCTACAAACATGATGTTGTCACTTGTTTCTAGGTGGAATTGCACGATTTTATCACCAACATTGTATCGCGGCATTTTTGGAAATACGTGATAGAAGACAGCAGAAATCTCGCCAACAAAACCATCATCAATGGTTGCTTCTGAGTTACTGAGAACCATGCCAGTCTTCCATACAGAAGAGCGAGGGCGGAGCGTGAAGCATCTTGAAATGTCAGCAGGTTTGTTGCGGTTTTCAATCTGCAAAGCAAATCCAAGACCATACTTCCATACATTAGGCGCAACCTCTTTTTCTGAAACCGCATAGCAGTCGTAGCAGAAATCATCATTGTGCGCCTTAGTTGGCATAATAGCGTTCTCGTTGGTCTTTTTGAATAAGACAGGCACACCAACTACCTCGGTGAATCTATCAATCTCCACACCATCAACGTTCACCTTTCCGTAGAACATATCAGCAGGACGAGTCCAAACCTTGTGATGCCCATAGAGAGCCTGATAAACAACTTCTTTCTCCTGAGTCTCACTATTAGTGACCTCAGTAATAAATCTGTAATAACCTCCTTTGAAATGTCTGTAAATCTTTTCCATTTTATATTTAAAGTTTAAAAATCATGTTTCTTACAAACCTTATCACAAGATGTTTCGCAATCTTTTTTTGTAGCACCATCCATTGCCTAAGATGTCTTCGCATCCCATCCAAAGGCAGTTGCCGCAACATTTTTCTTCTTTTTCCATATTACTGATGTTTTATCACTTCCAAATACTTCAACTTTGCGAATCGGTATGAATTGTATATTTTTACATACGTACATACTCTTGGAGTAAAGGTAGAAATACAACCATCAAAGTTATCAAATCCTAAGATGATATATTTCTTATCAAGATACCCTGCCACATATGCGCCAATATCCTTGCCTTTAAAAAGAACTCGCTCACCTATATGAGCCTTACAAAATTCCTCGTTTGTCATACGCTACTTGAATTTAATGATAAAAAACTCGGTATCAAGCCACTTGTCGGGGCATAAGCCTTTCTTTGGCTTGCCGATGGTGATACTCTCAATCTCCTTCTCAATTCGTGGACTATCCTTGCGGTAGCCGTTGATGAAGAGGACGTGGGTGTAAGGAATGAAACTTACTTCTATTCCGTTTTTAGCTTCGAAGTGCTCCGTATCACCATACTTTGCGATAGAGTCAGCAAGCTCCTTCGTCATCTTGGGCGATAACTTACCGAACCTGTCGTAGAATAGGCGAGCAACCCAATACGGCTTAATCTCCCTATACTCCTCCATCTTTACTTCAGCTTGAATCATATCGAACCATTGCTTGCTGACGGTGAGGGTCAAAACTTTCTTTTCCATATCATAATAATTTAAGCATTATGTTACTGTCTCTTCTTAACTCAGCCATAAACTTTCTCTTATCCTTCAGGTTCGGCTTGTAGTCCGTCTTATGGCATCCACACTGACCGACACGAAACCAATAGTCTATCTTTCCGAAAGGAACAGGCTTGGCGTTTGCGAAACTATACTTCTTTTTCATCCTTCCACCTCCTCCCAGTCTGTTGCAAGAATATCTTCGCAAGTGAAAAAACTCCAACAACTTAGAAAAATATGAATGAAACCTTCCGAAGAATGTGTTGTTGCTTTATAGAAAATGTTGATATTTTTATCTTTATCTATCCATAGTTTGTCAACTATACCCCAGCCGATTCTTCTCACTTTCTTTCCTTCCTTCATTCTTCTCAGAGCCTCCGAGAAGTCAAATGTTTGCTTGCTCATTATGATTTTGCTTTAAAGTTGTAAATTGGCTTAATGACATCAATGACATCAACCGTAGGTTTCATTAACTCAACAATCTCTTCGGTTGGCTTGTATGCCATAGGTGCTTCATCAATGGTTTCTTCACAAACTGATGTGGAATAAATACCATTCATTTCATTCTTGTAAGAATCCATAGATAACTCTTTCTTTGCCTGTGTACGAGACATTAATCTACCTGCGCCATGAGGGGCAGAGCATAGCCAATCTTTGTTACCTTTTCCCTTGCAGATAAGAGAACCATCACGCATATTCATTGGGATAATGACTACCTCATCCTTTTTTGCACTGATAGCTCCCTTTCGCAATATACCCTTGTCTGTATCTATATAGTTGTGAATGGTTGTAAAAGAATACTTATCTGAATTAGCATCAATATCTACACCTAAAGCATTTACAAGTCTGTTGGCGATAATCATTCTGTTTTGTTCAGCATATTTTTGAACTATGCGCATATCATTGAGGTAGTCATTGAGCAAATCACCTTCCAAGTAAGAAAGTTCCTTGCTTATATTTTTAGTACCTAATGACTTAATAACACTCTGTATCTCATTTTCTCTGCCTTCGCTTTTTAGCTTGGCAATAACCTCCGACTTATCGGCAGCCTTCTTGTGGCAATACTGGTAAGCAAGGTTTTGGTAATAGTTGCATACCCTAACTCCAAGGTTTCTACTTCCTGTATGTATCACAAGAAACTTCTCACCCTCTTCGTTTGCATCTAACTCTATAAAGTGATTACCCCCACCAAGAGAACCAACAGAACGATATACTATTTCCATGCTGTCAAGACAATCCCAAGCACGGAATTTGCCAAACATACAACCATCAACCAATCCGTTTATGTAGGCTGATACTTCTCCCTCGTTGACATTAAAACCAGACGGAATCAACTTATTGACTGCTTCATCAAATTTCTGCAAGTCAATATCAACTTTACCAAGTCTAACGACTTTCATTCCGCAACCTATATCTACTCCTACGGTGTTAGGAACTACTCTTTTGTCCAGCTCTATCACCGTGCCAATAGTACAGCCTTTACCTGCGTGACAATCTGGCATTATTCTTATTTCACAACCAGAGTAAGCATCGCTATTGGATAGAACTTCTATCTGCTTGATAGCTTCATCTTCTATTGTCTTTGCGAAAATCTTTGTAAACTCATTCATATCTTGTTCGTCTAAAATTATTCGTTTCTCCATACACTATTTTATCTTACAATTACCATAACTTTCCAATCAAACGATGTTCGTGCTTATCGAAAGTAATTCCATACTTGAACATTTCTTCAAAAAGCATAAGACGCTCCTCGTTGGTAGCCAACCGAGTAGATTTCTTTTTATCCTCGGTCATTGTAAAATGAGAGCCTACCATTAAATTCTTAGCTTCCTTGTGAAGATAAAGATAGCAGAAGAGATTGTAACACTCTGGTCTCCAACGCTTACATAACACAATCCAATAATTATCTATCACAACGATATTGCCTTCAGCGACAATATCTTCAAACATATTATTTTCCATACGCTACTTCTTTTTATCTCCAAATAATACGTGTCTTCGATAAGGGAAGAAATAGCAACGTTCTCCTGGACACCACCAACTAGGAGCGTCCTTCATGCATCTACGACATAATGCTATATTCTTCTCAACTTTTATGTTGTCACGTTCAAACTTTCTTCGTTCTCTTCTTGAAAGAGGAACAGAAGCATTGGCTAAACCATAATTCATCTGTCTATGATAGATAATATCATACTCAGATAGTCTATTAGCTACTTCTTCAAGTGCTTCTTTTAGATTTCTTGTGCTCATTTTTTACTTGTTAAACTTTATAACTTTCAACCTTACGTCTGCAAGATTCTACATTCTTTTGGTTAAAAGGAGTTCGGCAGCAGTTCTTCTCTATATTGTGAAGCATATCCCTTGCTTTGCACTTTGCACTAAGGTTGATCGCCTTGGTGATGCGGTGGTCTTTTTTACCAACAAAACCATAGCATATTTTGTACTCAAAATCTCTTAATCTTCTGTACCAATAATCACTTGCCGTACTTAGATGATGAGCTTGCTTCATTATCTTCTTTGCTAATCTAATCTTCATAACATAATACTATTTACGTTAACACCTACACTTCTTAAAGAAGTTGCTGCCTCACCACCAAAGGAAGTCTTAAAAGTATCTTCTAGCTCCTTGGCTTGTTCCAGAGTATCTGCATAGCCAAATCTATCTTTGACCTGCACTTGGTAAACTTGCTTTATCATTTCTCACCTTCCTTATCGAATTTATTGCCAACAACTTTTGCATAAGTTATTACATCATTACCCAAACTACCTACACATTAGCATACTGTATTTTCTCGATAGCTTTTTCTTTGCTCATTGCTTATCCTCCACAATAAAATGTTTTTTAATATGTTTCTCTGCCTTTAACCTAGACTTGATCTTATGTTCCTCAACCAGCCAGCAAGGATGATGATAATCTATGTATTCAATAATATAAGCTTTTCTGCTTACCTTTATTATCTTATACTCGTTACAATAGGTTCGATATTCAAATCTAATCATATTCTCTTCTTTTTACCCTCTCCCTATTGAAGGAGAGGGTGGTTGATTACTTAGATGGCTCAGTATATGATACTGGTTCCCATACATCGTAAGCTGTCAGCAAAGCTGGAGCGATAATAGATGGGGCGAAGATGATAGATACTACAATATCTGGAGCATTCAACTCGTAGTTAACACCTTCTACTTTGTTTTCCTTACTAGCCCAACCATAAGGCTTTGCAGTAATCGTAGAGCCATCTTTCTTTTCAAAAGTCTTCTCGCTAGAGCAAGAAGCGAACAAACTTGCAACGACTAAGGCTACCAAAATAATCTTTTTCATATTACTTCTATTTATATCCCATAAGGGGTTGTTAGTTAATTATTTCGTAAATTCTATCATATATTGTGCAAGCACAGAGCCTACATAACATAATGTCATAAGTATTGATGCAACTGATGCAATTACAATATCCACTGTTCTCAACTTCGGTGTTGCTGACCAAAATATTGCACTAACTATCAAAAAGATAGTTCCTAAAATTGTTAATAATGCTACCATATTACTATCTATTTATATCCTTTACAGGATGGTTAGTTACTCTGTTACTTCTACGAACTCTCCGTTTTTAAGTTGATACCAAGTATCAGCCTTGATGCGTTCTCCATCAACGTACTCAGTCTTGACACACTTAGGTACGTATCTTTCTTTATCACCATTCCATACCCATTCGGCTAGCGTTATCCAAGAACCAACTTTAGCCTTTGCTCTAGAATTGTGTCCTGCGCACATGATTACAGAATATTCTCCTGTGCTATCTATCTGAGCAGAGTAGCCACTTGAACCAATCTGAGCAGAGTAGCCACTTGAACCAATCTGAGCATAGTTGCCACTTGAACCAATCTGAGCAGAGTTGCCACTTGAACCAATCTGAGCAGAGTTGCCACTTGAACCAATCTGAGCATAGTTGCCACTTGAACCAATCTGAGCATAGTCGCCACTTGAAACAATCTGAGCAGAGTCGCCACTTGAACCAATCTGAGCAGAGTCGCCACTTGAACCTATCTGAGCAGAGTAGCCACTTGAACCAATCTGAGCAGAGTAGCCACTTGAACCAATCTTAGCATAGTCGCCACTTGAACCAATCTTAGCAGAGTCGCCACTTGAACCAATCTGAGCATAGTCGCCACTTGAACCAATCTGAGCAGAGTCGCCACTTGAACCAATCTTAGCATAGTCGCCACTTGAACCAATCTTAGCAGAGTCGCCACTTGAACCAATCTGAGCATAGTCGCCACCATTATTATTAAGTTCTCCTGTAGCCTTAACCTTAGATGGTGATGTAACATCTTTTATCCATTCAACTCCAAGTTTGATAATGTCTGCAAGTTTTAACTCAGCAGAAATCTTGATTTTAGAAGAACAAACCTTAGTCGAGTTTTCTCCTTTATCAATCTTGCCTGACTGTTCTACCTTAGCAAAACGTGAAGCCAGCATATCATAGTGATCCCAGACTTCCAACGGAGACTCGCAAGCATGGAAACCTCGCTCACAGCATTTGATGTCACCATCCATTTCGTACTCTTTGCCGACTTCATACTGGAAGCCACGGCATTGCATATTCTCATCGAATCCCTTGTAGGATATTATCTTATTTTCTTCCATTATTACTTACTTTATGCCCGAAGGCGGTTAGTTACTCTACTACTTTCTCTAGAGAGAAATAATCAATTCCCCAAACTTCGTTTGCGTATTGATAAGGTTCTCCGTTTTTCTTTATTTTTCGGATACAAAAATGAACCTTGATTTTATTCTTGCCAAGAGATATGGCATCTTTTAGACGATCTATGATAAAGATATTGCCATATTTATCTTTCACCTTGTCACCTTTCTGAAAAGGTAACAAACTTAGAAAGTCGTTCATTACATCATTCTTCTTTTTGCGAAGCTCTGATATTTGCGAATCCAATTTCTTTGAACAACCTTCTACATTCTGTAATTCGTTGTATAATTCTATTTCAGTCATATTCTATCTATTTATATCCTTGCGGATGGTTAGTTACTTTCTATACACATTACCACTCATAGTACTTACGCCACCAGCAATATCACCACAAGTAACATCACCACTCATTGTAAGCACACTACCTTTAACTTCGTGGCAATCAACATCACCATTAGAAGTATTGATATTTCTTGCATCGCCATTAACTGATACGTTGCCTGAGGTGGTGGTAATGCTACCGACACTACCTTCAACCTTAATCTCTATAGAAGGTGTACTGAGGTCTTCCTGTAAATTTCCGTTCACATAAACCTTTCCATTATCAATAATTACTGACTGCGCTCCATCTATCTTCACACCATTAATGTAGGTTGCGCCATTTATATCTTTCAATGATGATTTTAAATTATTGAATATCTTCATAATTCTGTCTATTATGCCCGAAGGCGGTTAATACTTTGTGATTTCAAATTGGTCGTAAAGCGGTGATTTCTTAACATGAGGTATAGAACCCAATCTGTTGTTACCTGTTACTATCACTATCTCCATATCACCTTCATTATCACAAAGGTCTTGAAGTTGTTGAATAAATTCGCTTATAAGCATACTATTATATTTTATGCCCGAAGGTATTAAACACCGATTTTTATAGCAATAGCCGATACGACTATTGTTAGGAATATCAATACTCCTAGAATCAATCCTAGCATCATATCATCTTTCTTTTCCATACCTACACCTCCATTTCTGAGTTAAGTTCTAGACCGAAGAGAAGGTGCTGGAGTTGATGAACAAAACTAATACTAGCAAGATTATGTCTGTCTAGACCTACACACACCAAGAACTCACCCAAAGTTGTTATATCTTTTGTTATATACAGATAAGCTCTTTTTGTTGGTAATTTATACCAATCATAGCCATCATTCTTCCATCCATTCTTTACTAGAATCTCAGGAGTAAGAGGAATTGGAACAATATCCTTAACCCAAGCACAGCATTCGGCTAAAAGATAGCCTTTATCACCAAATTCCACACCTTCGATATTCTCTAAGCGGACAACACCTTTCAGAACTGTTCCATCGCCTAACTTCAAAGTCTTTGATGGGTCAGATGATGTTACTCGGTAAACAACATCTTTGGCAGTACCTATTGGCACTCCATTTGTCATGACCAAATCTCCTGGAATATATTCTATATCCATACGCTTTACTTTTTATAGTTACTATTCTCCTTATACCCACCACTTACAAGCCATTGACCAAATTGTTCAAGACTTTCTATGTTATTTATAAGACTCCATTTGTCACCTATATCATCAGTTGTGTAGGCTATAAAAGTCTTATGTGTGAGCACATTCCAACAGATTTCCAATCTGTGTAAAATTGTTTTTCTAAAATTATATTTTGCTGCCATACGCTTTACTTTTTACGATGATTAAACTTTTTGATAGCATCCATCTTAGAAGCTGCCATAATCTTAACTCCCTTGATAGTGAACTCATGCTGCTCCTTTGGCTGACACTTCTGCTTATCAGAAGGAACACTTCCTTTCGGCACATTGAATCTAAAACTTGGGAGACCAAAAGGGAAATCACTCATTTGGTACTCCATTTCTGTTTTCATTCCAATCATTGATAATAGTCCATTCATACGCTTTACTCCTTAACTGCTTTAAAGATTACATCCTTTCTATCAGAACGTATAAATTTAGAGCATTTAATCGTTGAAGAGGCACAATAACCTTTATAAAAGAAACACCCCTTACAGCTATTTTTCTGCTCGACAGCTTCAATAGTAATCTTTTCTCCATCTTCAAGAGTTATAGTTATTCTTTCTCCAGCTTTAAGCTCTTTCATGCGCCTAATCTTTTATATATTCATTTACTTCACATAAAACCTTCATAAGAAGATTCTTTAAGATTTTTAATTCGTCATTTGAATATGTCGCTATTGGATATCCATCAAGGGTAGTATCGCCGAAGCAGCTACGACTTATCCTTAATGAGTATTTATTCTTTTTCATTTCAAATCTCCTTTCTTTTTAGGAACATACTCATCTAACTCATCGTCAAACTCATAGCAGTCTGGGCAGTAGTGCTTATCGCCAATCTCTGCCCATTCGCTTTCCATTGCTTGCTCTTTGGCAGTGCCTTCGTCCAACCAAGCCACAATGCCATTAAATTCATCAATAAAGGGCTTTCCGCATCTGTCACAAACGACAGAGTACATAGAAACTTTCTTAATCATGCTCACCTCCTTTCCATTCATCGGTAGTACCCACGAGGAGCTTAGTCTGGTCGTTATAAGGAAGGATAGTTAAGTTAACCAAATCTTCATCTATAGATATACCCATTGGAGTAGCACCATGCTCATCAACATAAGAAACGAAACTTGCTTGCCATATAGAGCCTTCACAATTCCGTATCTTCCAAATACATCTGTCGAATGGCTTAAACTCGTACTTTGGCTTCAAATCAACAATCTGTTTCTTCTCAGCATCCCAAGCTTTGCCTTTCTTAGCCAATGCCTCAAAGAGCTGCTGCTTCTCTTCGTCTGTGGCTAGGCGAAGGTTATAATGAACTCTTGTACTACCATATCCAGCACAAACAAACTTATCGTCAGCATTGTAGAAAGCATGATAAAGAGCCTTTCCCTCTCCATTATATTCCCATCTTAAAATGAAAATACAATTTGCACTAAATTCACTCTTTACTTCTCTCATGAATACTATATCTCCATCCTTGAACTCTGCACGAACTTTCAAAGTATTTCTATCTATTGAAATATGATGTCTTTTCTCTATCTCCTTATACCATGCTTCTTTGTTTGCAGGCATGACAACATTGATATATTCTTTTTGCAAACAAAGTTTGGTTATAGGTGCATTATAGTTAGCGGAATCACATCCAAAGTCGCAATACACTTTACTATTATCAACTTTAGTACAGATACCATAAAGGACATCGTCTGAGATGACATCACCCACATTAACATTTGCTTCTACTTCCAATGTCTCACGATTGAGCTTACCATCCAAACGTTCCTCGATTGTATTGATGTAGGTCTGAGCAGCATCCTTATCTTCGAGAGTGTAATCACTAGTTGCAATACCATCTTCATCCGCAAGATACATGGTATTTCCATCAGAAAGGACTTCAAATCCGTGCTTTGCTTTAAATAAAGCATAAGTATCATCAGTGAATCCGTTAAAGAAGACTTCTTTCTTACCATCAGTACTGATAAGGACATCGCCTTTCTTCCATGCGAATTTGCGCCAGTCACGCATTGATTTGGATGGGAACAAGCATACTTCTGCTTCTTTTGGAGCAGAAAATGTTTTGCCATACTCGTTAAAGTCCCAATCTAATAGTTCTCCATCTTTATCAACGAATGATGCCACAATAGCACCATTTTTAGAGCTGAAGCCTTTAAATGTGCAATTTCCTACAATAGGAGACCAAAGTTTTGCGTTTGGCTTATCCTTCAAGATAGCCGCTATGTTAAGTTCTTTTTCCATAATCTACACCTCCTCGTTTTTATCTGGGTTGTACCTTGCGATTCTCCCTCTGACGTACCGGTCGTTACGAGAGTAGAAATCGTGTATCTTCTGTTCATTTGTTTCTCCAAGTCTCATTTGTTCTTCTTTTTAAGTTGCTCCAGCTCTTCTTTCAGACGTTCGTGAAAATTTTCCTCTCCATCGTCTCCACTCAGCAGCCAGTCGATGCGCTGTGCGTAGATTTCTGCCATTTTCAGAATTTTAATTCCTTTCTTGAACTCCTTGATGGTTTCTTTTGAGTAACCACATCTATTAGGCATCGTGTGATGATGTTTTTTCACGTACTCAGCCTCTTTCTCGTCAAGAAATCTATCTTCTAGGTAGTGGTTAACTTCCCACTCATCTTCAAGTTCGTGCCCGTATATCTCATCTTCAATCACGGAATAGATTTCGGATATTCTATACTGGGCGTATTCAAATGCTCCACCAGACATATCAAATTCCTTTCTTCTTTAAGTTGTTAGTTTCAATCTCGTTGAGCGTTTTCTTAATCTCATCGCCACCAGAAAGCATATTGGCTTTAGTTTCCTCGTCCAATGTATCGAACGCAGACCTAGCAGCTTCCTTCTGCATCTTTTGGTCGATGAAGATACGCTCGATGTTGGCGAACATCTCAGTTACCTCTTTCTTTTTGTTGAACTTCAAGACGAACTCCTCTGATAGTCCTCTTGATACCATGAACTTCTTCGCTTTCTCAGAAGCAAGCTCTGGGCAGAGATATGAGAATAGTTCTGTGAAGTCGAAGTCATAGTCAGTCTTCGCCCCCCTCATTATGGTGTTGTAGTTCACGAATCCCTCGCAGAGCATCTGAAAGCAGATATAGGACAATGCAGGTATACTGACGTTCTTGTGCTCAAGATTAGCGAGCTTGACCTCTATGAATTTCTGAAACTTCTCCATATCTGGAGATACGGCATCAATGTAAGACAAAGAAAGCTCATTGAAGTAGTCGGCGTTACAGAAGTCGAACTCGAACCAGTTGATGATTTTCCTCACTATCGACTTGATTTCCTCAAGATTTCTCTTCGCCTCGAAGCGATAGAGGTTCTTATGCTCCATCACTCCCTGAAGCTTGACTAAGTACCAATCGGAGATGACGCAAGGGATATACACATACGTTGCTAGGAACGTCTTGACCTTGCGAAGGATCGCATTGACCTCTACTGGAGAGTATTGGTACTTGCACGGTATCTTGTACGTCTTATACTGCGACTTGTCATCGAAGGTGTACGTTCTCGGCATAAGCCACTTGACACCTGCCATAGGGCTTGGTTTCCAAATCTCCATACCCTACACCTCTCTTTCTACAGCCAATGCGCAACTGATACAGAATACCATCAGAAGCGAAAGGAAAATGTGTTCGACCATAAAGCAGATGAATCCGTAACCTGCGATAATTGCTGCAATAACGAGCAGGATTATTACTATTGTATGTTTGTATTTCTTCATATTACTTTGATTTGATGTTCCCGTATGCAGCCATATAGCTATCAAGCTGCTGTGTCGCGTGTACTAGCTTCTGATTGTAGCTATCTCGTTCTGCCCTTGCCTTAGAAATAAAGACGAAGCTAACGATGAATGATATTACTACCGTTACCACGATGAACAACCAGGGCAGCTTGTGAACCGCCTTATTGATTGCTCTTCCTATATTTCTTAGGATAACCCAAGAATAAACACCAATAAACACTACCGCCTGTTTTGTGGTTGCGTTCTCGATACGTTCTTTCTGTGTCATAATTCTAAAATTCATTTGGTTCGGTTGCACCAGTTATCGGTAGATTTCCAATAGCCAGCTAACCATATTTCTTTTGGTGTTGCATCAGGATGCTCACTGAGCCAGTCCTCTGCCATTTTACTTACGTCTGCCATCTTTCCCTCGTTTTGATTCCTTTTCAAGTTTTCTCTTTAGCTTTTCAATAGGTGATTTTTCAATATCAACACCCTTTAAGCGGCAATGTTCTTCGTAGGATATTGCTTTTCTTCTAGATTCCTCATCTTCTTTCTTTTGTTTCTCATCTAACTTTTGAGAATCAATTTCAGCTCTCTTTTCATAAAGCTTACACATGTATTTTTCGAGAGCAATAAAAAGTTTTTGAGGATTTACTGTCTTTCCAACATAGATTTCGCCATACTCGCCCATAGAAAACTCATAAAAGAATCTAGTAAGTTCACTAGGTGTAAGGTGATAGTATTGTTGTCTGATACGTTGCGCTATAGCTTTGAACTGATAAGGAGTTGCTGCATCAATAGCACCGATAACCATAAACAAATCTATCAGCATAATACGTATCCAAAATTCACTCGCACCTTGTTGAAAGTACCTATCTATAGACACAAACGACATTCCACCTCTCGCTACGGCATCATAAATAGAAGTGATTTCGTCAGTTCTATTGTTGAGCGTAGGGTATTTATTGAGGAATTTCTGATAGTCTGCGCCATACTTAGCGACAGCTTGCTTACATTCAGATGGTAAGGATTGTGTTAATTTTGTCGAAGGTTCGTTGCTGTTGTTCATAGCTATTTACTGAATTATTTTTAGGAGCGAAAAGTCCTGAATAATTGTTTGCCATCGAGTATTCGACAATTACCTTTGCATATTCAGGACTGCCATTTGACATTTGAAGAAGCTTCTTTTTCAGAGCTTCAAGACCACGTGGCTTATAAGATTGTCGCTTCTCTTTCTTGTATGCAAGCCACATTTCAAGAGCTTCTTTGCAAGGATAATATTCTTCTTGTTTTTGCTCTGTAGTAATCTCGAAATCCGATAAATCGTTTCCTAACGAAAATGCAGCACCCATAAGAAATATTCTCTGTTTCTCTGCGTCATTAGGAAACAATTCGCTAGATTTCTGACGTATGTTAGTTGGTAACATCATAATCTATAAGAATTATTTTTATTATTGTTCTTTATATTTCCATTTATAACCACAGGCTCGCTTTCTGTAGCCTGTCAAGGCGCACCTTATAGCAGAAGGAGTAACATTATAAAATGACGCTGCTTCTTTTATCGACTTCCACTCTTTTATAAATTCTCCATTTTCTTTCATTTGTATTATAGATACTCCAGCAATAAACCTCATAGGACGAATAGAGTCTTTTTTCTCGTAGCTCCAAAGAAAACCAACAGAGTGTCTTGTCTTGCCTTTACAATTACAAACTATATTACTTCTATCAGTGTTATAGAATCTTGCAGCGTCAGATATACTGTCCCATTCTTTTATAAACGTTCCATCCTTATTGTATTGATAAACTTTTTTATGCTTGCCATTTTTGATTCCGAATTTCCCAATATTTGCCTTTTTTATAGCTTCTACCATTTTAGTAAAAGAGATTGGGTTATGAGTATTCTCCATAGGAGTACACCACCTAAGATTTTCAACACGATTATCAGTTTTAATTGTGTTTATATGGTCTATATATGGCTTATTCTCTGGATTAGGAATGAATGTCAAAGCAACAAGGCGATGAACCCTATAGTTCTTTCCACGTAAATTGACAAATAAATACCCAAGCGTCTTGTTAAGCATCAATGAAGACAAACGATGCTTTATTATTGAATAGACATTACCCATATTAGATACTTTATACTCACCTTCGTAACCAGGAATGTCTTTCCAAATTTCTTCTTTCATACACCTAAATATCTTTGATTGTTAGAAACTTCATGTTGCATGTGGAGGATTGCTATATACTCGTCAGACGGAGCGATGTAAACACCTTGCTCGGCTGCGAACTTCAAGAAGCGGTCTATTGCAAGACTCATTTCATCCTTATCAAGTTCCGTTGTCGAGCGAAGATACTCACGTTCCACATTCAGAATCTTGTCATACCTCTTGCGAGCAAAAATCTCATGGTTACAATAATTCTTGAAATAGGCATCCTTGACTTCTTGCATGGGCAAACCGATTTGAAGAGCAAAGTATGATATTGCTAAATGACAATAGGCATTCTGATTAAGAGAACGAGCCTTCTTTTCAGTTAACTCTACCATACTTTTACTCTCTTCAAGTTTCTTTACCCTAAGTTTGAATGATTCCAATTCCAAGCTATTAGATAAATCGTACATCATATCTCAACCGCATTAAATGCTCGTTTGATTAATTCTACCTTTGCATCAAAAAGGCAATTCATCAGAGTTCCCTTGTGGTTGCGCTGGCTGCTGTCTTGGTGGGTATGGATTTTGTGGGTTCGTTGGATTCGCCACACCAGCCATATTAGCAGAACTTGCCATAGCTTGTTGTGCTGCCTGTGCGCCAGTCTGAACATTACCACGATATCCACCACCTTGTGCAGGAGATTGCTGTGATATTCTACTAACTGCCCAAGCGCGAATTTGGTTAAAATATCTACCTTGATATTCGCGTGCGTCAATATCAAAGCTAACGTTAATAACCTCACCGAGCTGAATGCCAAAATTAGCAATTCTATCTGCCCCAAAAACGTCAAAAGCCATCTTCTTAGGATATTGCTCTTGTGTTTCTATTACATAGGTCTGAGATTTCCACTCACCTCTTGCAGAAACGCCGCTTCTTTCAGGTAAAACGGCAATAACTTTTCCTTGAATTTCCATTATTACTTATTAATAATTTCGTCAATAAACTCGTTTGCCAACATAACCCTAGCTTCCATAAGCATTACATCGTCTCCATTTCTCTCAATCTCAGCCCAATGAATAGGCTTAGATAACCAAGGGCAGTATGTAATGAAGATGCCACTAGAAGCACCAGTACAACTCATTTCTGCCATCATCTGCCAGTAATACTTAGGTTCAACTTCTTTGAGCGATGCAGCATCGTGGATAAGCGTGCGGTACTTCATATAAGTATTAATGTTAGGGCATTTAACCTCAATAATCTTAATATCGCCACCATCACGGCTATAGATTGCACCATCAGGAGAGGCAGCGAAGAAAGGGATTGTGTCGTGCTTACAAGAAGAAACTTCCGCAATCTCTACACCCTCGTTGAGTTGAACAAAACAAGCCTTTGCTTGGTCTTCCATATCAGCACCCCACTGCATAGCCTTGGTATTCACGGAAACTTGGTCGATGTAATCTTGAAAAATATCATCATCATTCAAGAAATCGGGATTGAAAAGACGTTCACCTGCGATTTGGTAAAGATACGATTTGGCTGTATCTGAGAAAGCTTCATCTTTCTTGCGACCCGACTTCATGATGTCGGCAACCTTAGAACCAGTTATGCAACCTACCCTATTTCTGTACCATTGCAAGCTACGCTGCTCTACATTGTCGGTAATCATTTCTTTTCCTCCTTCTTGGCAGCATCAACCTTGGCAGCTTCGGCAGCCTTTGCAGCAATATTTTCTTTCTTATCGCTTTCGATGTTATCAACATACTCTGGAGCAAAAGCATCAATATCCAAGTCTTGAACATCAGAGACGTTGGTATTGACAACTGCCTGGTCGAAGGTGACGGCGTTCTGCATCTCGATTGACTTCGGAGCATACTTCAAGATAGACTTGAGAACAGTCTTTTGCGCCATAGCATCGAAGTCGGACTTCCAAGGCGAGTTATAACCTGCACGGAAAGCCTGCGAGAACTTCTGTGCGTGCGCCTTAACCTTGTCGATGTCCCAATACGCAATCTTGACGAAACCATTCAGAAGCTCGAATTTCGCCATATAGCCGATAACCTTGTCGGAAGTGCGCCTGGTCTTGTCGAAAACATAATCCTCATCGAACTCATCACCAGAAATATACTCTCCTTCGTGTACTGGAGCGGCGAGAATCTTCTTGAATTGACCGCTTCGTTGGCACAGTTGGAGTAGCCCGATGTAACCAATCTGAAATTGGGCCTTGCTACCATAAGGTATTATGTAACACTGTCCGAGAGTCGGGATAACTTGAAGCTGCATAGTTGCAGCCACCATAGCCGCACCGATGATACTCATTGGTTCTGCCTTTCGAAGCTGAGGATTTCCGTTTGCCACAGAGATAACCGAACTCATAAAGCTGTTCGCCATCTGAGGGCTGTTCCAAACCTCATTCAGCTTACCGATAACCGCAGGTGAGTGCATAAGCTCACCGAGCGACATATTCTGCTGTTGTGTTGTAACTTGTGTTGTCATTGTTTCAACTTTGTTGTTTACTTACTCATATCGCCATTCCCACATATTGCAGCAATAGCTACCGTCGTTTGTTGCCTTCGGGTTGTCGCATAGTCCAAACCTTAGGCAATCACGGCAGGACTTCTTGTAGAATACGGAATGACCTTGATACATATTTATATTCTATAACTTGAATTATATACGAAAAATGTTTCCTTATCTTTATACCCACCCTTTCCATCGGGGACTCGGTAGTAATGCGGAACATCGTCCAATCTTCTTCCCTCGCCTTCGAGATAGTTCAGCAGCACTGCCTTCCCCATCAGTCGAGGGATAACATTCTTTCTGTCAAGCTCCATGAGCAGGGCGTGTTTCTCTCGAAGAGACTTCACTGCCTTCTGCTCGTCTGGAGGCATGGACTCGATAATCTGTGCGATTCTACTCATTGTCATTCTTGTTTTTGTCGGAAGGCGAAGAGTGCTCGAAAACGTCCATCACCTTGGTCTCGTTAAGACCGATGGTATCATAATCAATCATAGTCTTGCCCATCACATCGTCGATGTAGCGGAGCGCACGAGCCAATGACTTAGCCTGAACCAGGTAAGTTACATTAGTGCGTCTCTCCTTCTCCGTCTTCTCGTCGAGGGTGATAAACTGGAGCTTGGCCTTGTACCACTTGTCATCATCATCCAAGTCAGAGAAGAAAATCTCGCCATAGTTGGTTTTCTTTGCGCTTGTAACGGCAGAATCACCACTAATATAGCAACTCATTTCATCAATGATAGATGTTTCTGCCTCGGTGCAAGAAAGTGCATCAACAACATAAAGTTCGTTGACTACTTTTTCCGAGCCATCCTCCATCGTCTTTTGGTACTTGATTCTAGTCTCATACCAAATACTGTTTCTAATTTTCATATTTAAAATAATAACCTTTGTATTGTTTTCCACTTTTAATTACTCTTATTATGCTAGCGTGACAGAATCCATCAAACCGCTCGGCATCACGTATTCCTTCGTACCTTTTTATATCCTTACCATCTTTAGAAAATGCTATAATAGGTTTTGAAGAAGAAAAATCTTTTCCGTGCATGTTTTTTGTCTTAGGAGTTACACCTAGCACCCTATAAGCGTGAGTAGTATTTTGACTGATTGTACAAAACTCTAAGTTACAAATCGCATTATTTCTTTTGTTACCATCAATATGGTTAACTACTAATTCTTTGTGTTCTCCAAGGAACGCAGAAGCGACAAGACGATGGACTGTTTTATTCTTGCCATTTATTATTACCGTATCATAAGTATGCGATTTGTTGGGTTTCATTATTCTAGGAGATTTTCTTTTAAATTTGCCCCATTGATTTTTAAAGTTAATATTTCGTATTCTTCCAAAACTAGAAGCTTGATAATCTCCATTATATCCAGGAATATCTTTCCATATTTCTGTATCACCTCTAATATTTACAACGCTACTTCTCATTACTCACCATCCTTTCCATTATCAGCCAAAGAAGCAATCTTATCAAAGAGTTCTTTGGCAACGTTGCCTTTGATTTCGATGCACTTTACGTTGCTGTCACCATCGTTGTCACCATCACCGTCACCTTCGCCATTGTGAAGTGTTTCATTCTCGCTCTCCAGGCGTTTGCGAAGAGCCAAATTCTCGTTGTTGTGCAACAACTGGTCGAGAATCAGTACACAGTTTGTCTTCTCAATTTCTTTGTCATTGCGAACAACCTCATCAGTACCATTGATGATTTTCACCAATTCATCGTACTCTTCCTTTGTCTCACAGTTATGTGCGACACAACCGATAACCTTAAAACGGTCAATCTCGAAAACCAACTTAATCTTTTCCTTTGCCATAATTCTTACTATTTTTATGATTAATACGAAATTAAACTACATTTTCGTTGTCTATGTCGGCAAGCAGGTCCTCGAACTTTGACGTGTCATTCTTCTCGAAGTTCTGCTTGATGTCTTCTGGAATCATGTTCCAAATACTGCTGTTCATAAAAGACTTCCTTCTATTGTTTTTAACCAACAGCTTATTGTATGCGTCTTTGAGTCGGTCATACTTGCGCTGTCCTTTCTCCAGTCTCATCCTGAGCTGTCCGTTCTGCCATGCCAGCTCACCTTCCTCCAGTTCAGCGATTCGCTTCTTCGACTTCACCAGTTCCTCCTGGGTCCTCGTGAAGTTTTTAAGGATGTAGAGCATCTGACGCTCTTCTGGGAGAGCCTTATTGTTATGCTTCTTGAGTTTATCCATTGCCAATTAATTTATTGATCAGCGAAACTAATAGTACCACAGCCATGAACATCATAGCTGTCAGTACGAAAGATATTACTATTATCTTCATTCTCTATCATCGGTTTGTAATTATACTTCACTTCGACACCGCCTCCGCTTTTCCTGGGAAGCGTTCTGACAATAGCCTCAAGGAATACAACCTTTGGCACTCCGTGATGTCGTTTCTCATTGTGCTTGATAATCTTGCGCACCATCAGCTTTCGTATGATGGCGAACTCTCGGAAGCCTGCGGTATATTGTGACTTCACATCACAGATTACGATGATGTCATTGAGCCTATAGACGAAATCTGCGTGATATTGAACAGGTCTCTCCAGGAGCCTGCTCACCAGCTTGTCCTTCGTCTTCAAGTGCTTGACGACCATCTGCTCCTGCTTTGGAATGAGCGTAAACTGAGTCTGGCGGTGTATACAGCTTATCCCTGGTGTGTTGAGAAGCTCAAGATAGAATCCAAGTTCCTCCCTAGAGTCGAACGCCATCCCATCGTACTTTACCTTTGACTGAATTACTCTTACCATTGACTGCCCGCCTCCTTCGCCGGGTTCATGAACGTCCTGTTGAGAGCCTCGACACCGAACCTTTGCCACATTCCGTTTCCGAACTGGCAAAGGTAGTCGCCAGTGGCCAGCGTTCGCCTTCCGTTTGTGCACTCTGGCTTCAGGTAGACCATCAGCGTACCGTCCTGCCATTGCTCATACCTCTCGACACATTCAAGGGAACTTATCTCCTCGATGTTCGACTTGTCTATTTTTATAGTCTTTTTTACCTTCATACCTATTAAAACCGCTCCCTTTTGTCGCCCACACGCAAGGCAGGAGCGGTGACACGTGTGTTAGTTAACCTTATGCTTAATTTTTATATGGCATCTTTAAACAAAAACTGGAGGAGGCGAACTTGATCACCTCGCTCCAGGAGTTTCAAACCAATTAAATATATTACAGTAAGATTACAAGAATCTAGTAGGAAGGCTAGGATTCGAACCTAGGACTCCTTGGACGGCGTTCAGAATCTAACCTTCACGAACAACCAAGGCACATACGCCAACATGCTGCCAACCCAAATGTCCTCTCTATTCTCCCGAACCGAGAGGGGGTACAAATGTATTTGACTAAAACTTAATAAATTAGAAAACTTACCACTATTTACCGTTGCGGCGGCAGGGTTCGGACCTGCGTTCTCAAGGCTATGACCCTTGCGAGTTAACCACTTCTCCACGCCGCGATGTAAAGACCTCCTACTGCTTTCACAAGTCTCAGAGGGAATAAACTTAAAAACTTAGCCTATGTACATAAAAAATAACCATTAAATATTCCAATAATGAGCAGGAGGCTAGGCAGGACTCGAACCTGCATTCAGCGTATCATACACGCTATTCTTCCATTAAACAACTAACCTCTATCTAATAATTTAAAGCTTATCCAATCGAAAAACCGCTTTATCCTCACGGACCAAGCGGAAAATGATTAGTTATGTATAAATAAAGCGTAAGGAGCTTGCCTTCTCAGGCTCACAACCTACTAAAAGAGTCCAAAAAAATCATTCCCAATTATTCTAACTAACTAATTATATACAATGAAAGCCAACATTTGTGGCTCCCCAGGATGGATTCGCACCATCGGCGCCACTGATTAAACATCAGCCGCTCTACTACTGAGCTACCGGGGAATGTAACCACCTATTCTCACGAACCGATGGCTTGTTCCTATATACAAAACTTAATACCTATACTTCATTGTTATGACGTTGTAATTAAAGTTGGAGGCCAGGGCTGAGCGAACAACCACTTCCGATGATAAGATTGGTATCATAAAGTTATCGGCGTGCATCACTTGACACTACAGGCCTCTTTTATCTGAATTAGCAAGAACCTACAAGTCTATGTATTCTACACCTTATTATAATATAAGAGGCTTGCCAACGCCAACCATTCTCGATGGTGGACTTGCATGGCCATAGGGTTCTTTGACTCTCCGGTGCCGGGGTTATAGGTCCAGGCACCTTCGGCCAGAGATTTACATCTTCTTCTCATTGATCCGCCGCTTACCACGACAATTCTTCGTTCCGTGGCAGTTCGGCGGATGGGAAATTTATAAAAGAGTAAATCTGTTAACTGGTCTTCCGTGCTACGTGCGTTCCCGTGAGTGGGTCATGGATTGTTAGTCTCGCCAAACACATTCTTACACGTACACTAAACACTTTATGTGTCTTCTGTCCAATATGTCAAAGAACTATCATCCTTTCAAGTTGTAGGCCATGGTGGAATCGAACCGCCATCCCAAGTTTAGGAAACTTGTGCTCTATCCGTTGAGCTAATGGCCCAGTTGTGCCAGGCATGTTACGATACCTGGCACTGCGCCAACGCCTTGGCAACAGATGAAGAAATATCTACTATTTCCCAATAACTGAAAACTGATAAACTATAAAAAACACACCTACCCATCACGGGCTTACATGAAACAAATCAAAATGTAGCCTTAATTTTAAAATCTATAACATTATATATGGAAAACTAGTAACCTATATTACCTTGTTCTTCTCGATGAGCCTCCTTACATCGGACACCTTGTAGAAGATGGTGTTGTTCACCTTGTAGAAGTGAAGCTGACCGCTCTCCCGAAGGTTCTTCACGAAGTCCTTTGAGACTCCACCGAGGTATGCCAGGATCGACTTGTTGGTAAGGAACTCCTGGTCCGCTTCCTTCATCGTGAGGACTTTCTCCACGACGTTGATACCGAGCTTGCGAGGTGGCATAGGCTATTTCTGCTCTATCAAAGGAAGAATATCGTGTTTCTTCAACTCGTCATAGAGAAACAGCCTTCCTTTCTGCGTCCACTTTGTGTGCATTACAGAACCCGCACTGCCGTCACGATGAGTGATAGAAACTGTTTCTGACTGAACATAGCCACAAGGGAGATACTTTGCGTAAAGAATCCACTGACCGCCAACTTTACGTTGAACACCGAAGTTTCTTAGCAAGATATTGAACGCCTTTGCTGACTGACCGTAGTCTTGAGCAATCTGTGTCGTCGTAACGGTCTCCTTGCTCGAAAGGATTGTATCAACATAGCTAACCTTTGGCTGCATCTCGGTGATTGTGGCCGAGAGCTGTACAATCTCTTTGTTCTTCGATTCTAGAGCAAGCTGTTGTTGCTCTATCTTCTCCTGCTGCTTTGCTGCAAGCATGAGAGCCTCAGAGAAAGATTGAGGGACTTGGTATCGCTCTTTCTTTTCCAGCTCTTCCCAACGAAGAACAAGTTTTGCTCTTGCCTCGTCATTGAACTTTGTTGCAATGTAGAGGCATTCTGTTTTTGTCAACTGATAGCAAGGTCTTTTCTCGCCTTTCTGGTCTGTGTAATCAACCAGCCTAAATCTCGACCCGTTGATTTTCTCCCAAGCAACCTCCATTTTTCTAATGGATTCCATAACATGCTTATGGAGTTTTCCCGTAATCTCTGCAATTTCGAGAGATGTCATCGTATCGGTTCTTCCGAGTTTGATAATTTCTTCCATATTGTTTCACTTTTAAACGCAACTAAACAGGTATAGCTTCTACCACCAACGTTCGATTCTTGAAGTTCGCCTTGGTTCTGTATCTCGCCACGCCATCAGGCGGCTCTGTATTACCAATCTGATAAGCGTATTGACGACCAGACAGTAGAGCTTTCGCCGAATCGAGAACAAAAACCTCGAATTTTCCAGGTTTTATGTTCAAAATGTCCGTCTTTGTCAACTTTTTCATCTTGCTTGCTTTAATTTTAACATATTATATTTGGAGGGAAGCGAAAAAGTTTGTATCTTTGCAGTGTGAATGTAAGATAACGCACTTTCGGTCGCTTTAGCCCTCCGTTTGTGTCGGTATTGCTTTGTTGCTTTAACCGAATCACAAGTGCAAAAGTACTAAAAAAGGCTGACTTCTACAAATATCTACAAAGAAAAGTTAGTCTAAATAGGACTTTTTAACAGATAATTCGGTTTTAGTTGCATATTTGAAACTAAAATTAAGAAATTATGGACGAAGTTATCAAAAGGATTGAATCCGTAATCAAAGAGACAGGGTTGACAAGTAACTCTTTTGCAGTAAAAGTCGGACTAAACTCTTCAAATCTAAGTAGAAAGCTTAGAGGAAAGGCTACCATTATGCCTCGTGACTACAAGCTAATCTGTGATGCGACAGGAGTAAATAGAGAGTGGCTTGAGACTGGAAATGGTGAGATGGGAGTTTGCCAAATTAAAGGTGACGAAAGTCAAAAGGTCTTCATTGCTGGAACTGTCCCTTTCTACGACGTTGAGTTCGCCCTTGGTTACGACGAGATGTACAACGACACCCCGAACGTGCCAACGAAGTTCATCTCAATCCCTGGCTACGAGAAGGCGGACTTCTGGTGCCGTGCGTCTGGAGACAGCATGAAGCCGGTCATCAGCAACGGTGACATTATCGCATTGAAGGCTGTCGAGGACTGGCAGAGCTTCCTTCCGATGAACGAGGTGTACGCCATAATGACTAGGAACGACCTGCGTACGGTAAAGATAGTACGCAAGGGTTCGGACGAGGAACACTTTACCCTCCACGCATACAACGAGGAGTACGAGGATCAGGAGATACAGAAGAGTGCCATAACAAAGGTGTTCAAAGTCATCGGGTCGTTAAAAGCAATTTGACATGAAATCATACCTGTCTATATATAACGAGCTGCGTAACGAGATACCTTTCGCAGATGAAATGGATTTGCGGAGGGTCGCTTACGCAAGGTGGAAAGGACTTGATGTCGACAAGAGCAGAAATGTTCCTGCGCCTAAAAGAAGGAAACCACGTATAAAGTCGAAGAATAAGCTCGAAGACAAATATATAAGGGACAACTTGACTCCTTACGAGAAGAGGAACAAGAAGAGCCTTAGGAGAAGCGAGCATTCTTCTTATAAACGTCACCTTATAAATAAGAAAGGCAAGTGCTGGGTGAAGAGAATCATCAGCACCCCAATGTAATTAGATTATTAACTATTAATACATATTATTATGAGAAAGGTATTACTTGCGGCGATGTTCGCACTATCAACCCTAACGTGCAGTGCACAGGAGAAATATCCGTACTACTGCACAATAAATGGCTCATACAACCTCGCAATGAAAATAAGGATAGAGTTAGAATGGGGAGAGAGCAAAGACAAGAGGTATTTACGTGATGAGAACGGAAAGAAGATAGAGTTCAACAATCTCATCGACATCTTGAACTATATGTCAAAGAGGGGATGGGAATTTGTAACGATAGCTGAGTACGACAAGTGCATCCACTTCATTATACGAAAGATGGTGTCATCTCCAGAGGAGGCGAAAGAAGGACTCAGATTCGATACTGACAAGTAGAAAATCCGTGAGTAACCTGTGAGTAGCAAAATATCAAAATAATTAAATGTAAGATTCATAGCACTTTAGGAAACGAGCAAAATGGCTTCCCAAGCCTGGGAGGCGGGTTCGATTCCCGTATCTCGCTCGGAAGGAAAGGTGTTAAAAATCAGATACTTATGGTTTTTGACACCTTTTATTCGTATTACTCAACCCATCTCCGATTTACCAAAATAAGCTATTTTGTTGCGGTTTTGAGGGTTTTTAGATGGTTCGACTGTGAGTAATGTGTGAGTAAGCTGTGAGTTGTGAGTAAATAAACTGTGAGTAGATTATGAGTAGCATTAAGACTTACGTTGAGATGAAGTCACGGAAGGTATTCTTCATCATCACATTCAGGGGAAAGAGATTCCAGGTGAGCACCGGAATCGACTGCGATGTCAAGTTCACAGGACTGGACGTGCCTAGGACTGTCAGAAACTGGAAGGCGAAGACGGGTATGCTGGCCAAGTACTACACCTCGATAGAGGAGTACATGATGACGCACACTGAGATTCCGTCCGCACAGATGAAGGACGCAATAAAGGCGATCATCGCAGGCGGCGAGATGGAGGCACCGAAGAACCTACTCCATTACTTCGGTGAGTTCGTCAAGACAAAGCCGAAGAAGAGCACGCAGGAGATATACGAGCGAACGATGACGAGAATCGCCGCATACGACAAGGATTGCACTTTCGATACCGTCGACAGGAACTGGCTAGAGTGCTTCCTGGCTCACGAGCTCAAAAGAGGGCGTATGACAAACGGAATCGCCATAGACCTAAGAAACATACGCACGGTGTTTAATTGGGGCATAGACAACGAAATAACGACCAAATACCCATTCAGAAAGTTCAAGATAGCGAGTGAGAGGCAGAGATACCTGTATTTGAACGCAAGGGAGATGAGGGAGTATCGTGATTTCCCACTGGAGCCTTTCATGGAGAAGTATCGCGATTTGTTCATGCTCGGATTCTACCTGATAGGGATAAACATCAGCGACTTGCTTGAGCTGCCTGCCGACTGCATCAAGAAAGGCAGAATCCAATATAGGAGAAACAAGACATCACGACTGTATGACATCAAGGTTGAGCCGGAGGCAATGGAGATAATAGAGAAGTATAGAGGCAAGGAGCACCTGCTCTCAATACTTGATGATGGAACCAAGGAGGAAAGTTTTCGCCGGACAATCAACGACTACCTGAAAAGGGTCGGAAAGGTTGAGTACAAGAAGAACAAGCGTGGTGCGCTCATCAAGAAGGAGGTCACTCCACTCCACCCAGACATCGTTTGGTACACAGCTAGAAGAAGCTGGGCCACGATAGCTGCCGAGCTTGACATACCGAAGGAGACAATAGGCAAGGCTCTCGGGCACAGCGAGTGGGATAGCACCACAACAGACCGGTACATTCTGTTCGATAACAAGAAGATAGACGAGGCGAACAGAAAAGTCATCGACTATCTGAACGGTTAACATAGAAAAATCCCAACACCATCAGTAAAATGGCGTTGGGAAAGTTGTTTTATGACAAGTATCTATTTGTAGAATTCATCAAGCTCCTTGTCAAGCTCAATGATTTTTTCGGAAATCTCAGATTCCTCCTTCTCTTCATGATTCATCGCTTCAACAAGCTGTCTCGATGTTATCTTGCGCTTGCAGTAATTGACCTTTGCGCGTTCGCATTTCCATCTTTCCCGCCACAGCACCATCAGTAGTGTATATATGTTTACGAACATGCTCTTTTTGGCAATCTCTAGATGGGCTGATTCCAGTTCACTCTCCGCATCCTTCAGCTTCTCCTTTGCCTCTATCAGCTCTATTTTAAGCTTCTCGTTGCAGCGGAGGGTGTAGTAGACTTCAGTAATGAGGAAAGTCATGACGGCACAATCAGCGAACATGCCCCAGTTTCCAAGAAAGGCTTCCACAATACAGAAGCATAGCCCGATGACAATGCACACGACAAAGATGCTGATGCGGTCGAAAATCATTTTTAATCTTTCTTTCATACGCTACAAATCGTTTTTATAATTATTGGTTACAATCCAGAAGCTCATTCCGATATTGAATATCAGCAAGAGAATAATGATGGTCCAGTACTGTACGTCGGTAAGTTCAACGGTAAGGTAATCGAAATCCTCGAACTTCTTTCTATGCCATTCCTTTTCTACAATCGGACCGATGTACTCGGCGTACTTTTCGAGATTTACAGGATTGCTCATAAACCAGTCTCTACTCTTAACGCCTACGACCGGGCTATCACACCATGAAAATGCGTTGCACCACTTAACATTCTTATTTTTGTCAATACCGACGCACACGACAAGCTCATTCTTGTTGCCGCCCTGCCAGTATGAACGTTGTTTTTCAACTATTTCTTCCGGCTTGTTCATAAAGAACAGGACGAACACCCTAAACTGCTTCCGCTCGCCATAGTATCCGTTCAGCCACCTCATCGCCTTCTCCTGATTCTTCGGGATCTTCAGTCCGAGCACAGGATTCTGGTCGTAAAGAACGATATCAGGATACTCGAACAGTCCAAGCTTTCGCGCCTGCTGATAATCAATATCCTCAAACTTGAAAATAGAACGTGAGGCTTTCACTTTATTCTTGTAATCATGCTCCGAGGATAATGCGTATGAGTTTTCGATGGAACCATCCCACGCCCATTCCTGTGCATCACCATCCTTAGTGTAGTAATCCCTGTGCATATCAATGAATACGCTATGGGTTCCAAGAATCTTTCTGACTACATTAAACTCGTTGTCGGTCATGAAGTATTCTTCCTTGTTCCTAGCATCGAAATAAGTCCAACGTTCAGGGTGATAGTCTACGTACGAGCAATCATACGTTTCCGTATGTTGATGCTCTCCGCTTCCAACGGTCCTTGTACACGTGCGGTGTATGTACTCATTCCAGGCATCGTAATGACGGATTCTTGTAACGTAGCTTCCGAGATACTCCGTGTCAGCAGCATTGGACTGCTTGAACACGAACTCCATGAGGATACCTATAAGGATGGATGGAACAATGAGTACTGCGTATTCCCACCAGGTGGTCTGCTTCCTGAAGAAAATCAACAGGAAAGCAGCAACCACGAATGGGATTAGAAATATGAATATTTCCATAAGCCGTTATTTCTTGAACAGGTCTACGTCGTTATCCTCTCCAAGCTGCATGATCATCTTTGTCTTGGATGAGGAGATAACCTTGTATTCGATAGGCTTGGTGTCAGAGATGAACCACTTCGCCGGATATGTCTTCACGAGCGTCTCGTGCTCACGGATGATATCGAGCATCCTCTCCTGTGATGTCTGAAACTCGGAGCGCTGAATCTCTATGGACTGCATGAGGTCCTTGTATAGCGAAACGTCGAAGTTAGGATTACTTTCCTTGATCCACTTCATAAGCGAGCCGTCTCCCTTTGAGTATCTGCCCTCGATAAGTTTCGGATAGATGGACTCGAATGCGGACTTGTACTCATCCGTAACCTGTGCCTTCTGCTGAAGAACCTTCCACATCTTGTCGTGAACACCCTCAATCTTGCCACGCTGAGCCTCTGACTGCTGGCGAAGTGAGATTTCCTGGTTGTTGTAATGGAAATAACAACCGATAACTGAACCTGCGGCGAGTACTACTATTGCGAGTACTGATGCCAAAATAATGTTTTTTACACTCATATTATTTAAATATTAAAAATTATCCACTAGTTTACTTATTTTAAATTAATATTTTCTTTTTTAAAAAGGTTATATGAAACAGGAAATAGACCTCTGAGAGAGTGGTTCTCCCCCTTACCCCCATCAGTCATTGAAACGATGAGAGCTTGGTAGGAATATTCCACTCGAAGTTACATGAACCCAGTATAATGAGCCCCTTCGGTCGGATCGGTTGCCAAATCGTACAGCACCTAATCTAAGCAGCTTTCTGGGTACGCCCAGCCCTGCCCGCCTTCTGCCTTCAGTTCCTGCGGTGTCACCGTGCATCCTCTTGTGACGTGGGTTTAAAGTCTGTGTGGCCGAGTGTATTTAGCCGACAAGCCACCAAGACTACTTTTTAACTGAGGAAAAGGGGGAATAAAAATACCCTATCCTCCGTTCGTGTTGCGCTCCGAACTTTGGATAGGGTTATCTTGTAGAGATAAATCTCTTTCTGATAAACTTGTTAATGTCCGCCATTAGTGCGCAACTACTAATAAGCGTTGGCAAAGGTACGTAATTTCCTGCAAACAAGCAAATTACGAATTTGAAGTGTTAATTAGAATTTGTTCAAAAAGGTAAAAAATGTTTATAGCTTTTGAAAGTTTTTGAATGTTTTTAGAAAATTATTCAGCAATCTCACTAGAATAATATTTAACGTTGTTTAGAACTATTAACAGTTGAATTTGTGTTTTTCACCCGATTTTGGTCGATTTTGTGTAAAAAGCCGCCTATCTGCAAGTGGATAAGCGGCTATTTGCGTGTTAGAATCTGTGATTACAGATGCCCTATATCCTCCTTGGATATCCAGGTTCCATGGATTGGCTGTTTGTCAAGGGTACAACCGGTAAGGTCCTCAACCCCAAGCTCCTTGCACAGGTCCTCGTCATGAAAGTCAGCGTAGCACCACCACTTTGTCTCTTTGGTGGCGGTATCCTGCAATTCTAGCACGACGTGAGGATAAAAATGATGTTCTGTACTTATGACTTTGTACATATAAGTTAAATTCGTTAATTGTTGTTGAAGAAATATTGTTTTCTGAAATAAATCCACTATCTTTGCACATGTCTTCGGAAGACTAATCGAACCTTTATGGAATAGAAATAAAAATATACTTCCGTTGACGGTCAGGCTTCTTGAAGTCTGCGGATTTAAACGCTCATAAAGAGCAAATTTCTACTATCGTAGATGTCAGACTGTAATGGTCTGTGGTAGCCCCGGCTTAGGTCGGGGCTTTTTCGTTCTACTGCATCCGTAGAGATTCAATTTAATTGCTTTTTGAGCAAATTAAATATCATGTTTTCCTCTGCTTCGTCGAGGTTGTAACAGGCGTGAGGGAGGATGGTAGTTTTCTTGTTATCTCGATGCAAATAGATAATATTCGCATTCTCATGCCATGGACGTGATTTATAGCATCGCTTCACCATCTCCGAGAACGACGTGTTCTCATTTCTTGCGAAGCTGGAATCCCAGGCGCCCAGGAGTGCAACAACCTGCTTCCAACTTAATTCGTTTAAGTTGATATTTCCGTTTTCCTTCACCGTTTTTTCTAATATATTCTCCATATTCTTTTCGCTTCACCGTGATGCGATAGGGCTTAGATTCCATTATTCTTTATCTAAATTAAGCTGGTCTTTCAAAGCATCATCGAGCGTCCAATCTGCTTTTTCGTACACAGCTTCACCTGCGCCTGAGTTAAAATCAATATAATAAAAACTGCTATCTTCGCTTACAGTAACATTATATCCCTCGTATTCAATTTGCTTCTCCGTCATAGGGATAAAACGAACACATTTCTTCTTTAGATAGTTTTCTACTTCGTTTTCAAATTTATCATCTACATAGATAAAGTTCTCTCCATTCTTCTCAGAGAATGTAGCTTGCGGAATATCTGCCATGAACTCTTTTTGAAATACTTCTGTATCAACGATATTGTTGATGATATTAAATTTCTTCATATTGTCTGCGCTTAACCGTAATGCGCCTAGGGCCGAATGGTTATTATTTTACTTCATTTTAGTCTCCAATAGCATCCGTGAGTCTATCGACAAGGAAGCTGCAAACTTCAGACAGGCTGTTCGCACTTTGGCGGAGCAGCATCATTTCTGCGACAGCGCCAGCGTCTTGCTTTCCATCGTTCTTTGGGTATGCCAAGTCAAGCATATCAATGCTATGATTACTAACCAGGTCATTGATCAGCTCATATACATTCTCTACCTTATTCCTGGCTGTAACTAAATTCTCTGTTGTCATATTCTTATCGCTTGACCGTGTTGCGTAGGGCTTGGTTATTAATGGAAGGGAGCGAACTTCCTCGGTTTGGCTAAGTGGGGCTAAATTTTCACTATCATCTTGACGATTGCCGTGATAGTGCGATGTTCTGGAAGCTCGACTCCAAGACTTAGTAGGTATTCCTCAAGTTCCTTCTGGATCCACTCCATCTTTTCACACTTTTTTTCATAAGCGTGCTTGAGATCCTTCGTTTCTTTGTCGAGGTCCTTGTTCTTGCGGATAAGGTTATTCTTCGCTTTCTTCTCGGCATTCTCCAATCTATTGGTTAGATGTTCGACAGTTGACTTCAACTCCTTGTTCTCCTTGACGAGGCTGTCGTATCTCTTCAAGATCGGCATCATCTGCTGCTCGTATGGCAGGTCTGTATTCATTCTTTCCATATTCGTTTCTGATTTAGTTAATAATGGAAGAGGGAGATGCGCTCCCTCTGTTTGGCTTAATCTTCTGCTTTGCCGCCTTTGATAACCTCGAACGCCCTGTGTTCTCCGTCTGTATTGAGCGGAACACCATACTCGTCGGAAATCTGACCCTTGTCGTTAGTGTAAACAAGCTTTTTCGTAGCTTTCTCTGCCGCATCCATATAAGAGAACCAGTCTTTTACTGCCAGTACAAGATGCTTATCGTTTTCCTCATCTTCCTTGAAAGACTTTACCACGCACTCAATGATGTCTGGAGGGAGATAGTCGGTATAGTCGTCCATCTCAGACTCGTATTGTATGTTCAGCTTTTCAAGCTCACTTATCAGATGCTTGTATGTGCTGATACCTCCAGTGAGAACGCTCTTGATAATTTCGCACTCTTTCTTGGAGTATTTCTCCTGGCATTCCTTTGCATATACAGCCAGCTCTTCCTCTGTAAATCCTTCTAGCATAATTCTATTATTTGGTTAAAACTTCTTCGTTCTTCTTGTCGAACTCCTCCATATCCTCCTCAGTGGCGGGAAGGTCGTCGTAGGCACCGAACACCTTCATCACGCTGCTGTCTATCGACATCTTGCCGACAATGTAACGTTGTGTCATGGTGATGTTGGGAACGTTCCCGTTGGTGTGCCCCATGAGGAGAGATATTTGCTCTACAGGGATTCCCTTCAATGCCAGGTTGGTGGCGAATGAACGTCTGCCGGTGTGCGATGACACGAACTCCCACTTTTCGCCGTTCTGGTACTTGCCCGCGGTGAACACCTTGACACGGGTGTTGATGCTGCACTTCCTGCAAATGTCACGGAGGCACCTGTTGAACGAGCTAGTTGTGGTTCCATCGACGTACTTGGTATTGCACGTTCCGTCAACCAGGAAAGGACGAAGCCATCTGTGGATAGGCACGTGAATCTCCTTCTTGTGCTTCTGGGCCACGTAGACGATCATCCTTCCGCTCTCGTCGATGTTGTCACTGGAGATACGTAGGCAGTCGCTAGCCCTGGCACCAGTGAGGCACTCGATGACGAACATTCTCTGCACGAATCGCTCCAATGGAGTCGTAGGGCAGTAGTCTATCACCTTCTTTATCTCCTCGTCGGTGAGGTACACAGCCTGCGCAGGGACGTTCTTTCCCTTGAGTATCTTGCTGTAGCCGATGCTCTCGAAGTCCTTCGTCTCTCCGTTGGTTCTCAGCACGGACTTGATCTCCGCACAGATTACCTTTACAGAGTTTGGCGAGTAGTTATCGTTGAGCACCTCCACCAAGTCGCTGAGGTTGTCGTCCGTAACGTCCGCCCACTCTGGCTTGTGTCCAAGCAGGTCTGAGAATCTCTCCACGACCTTTACCCTGTTCGGGTACTTCCAGATGTACGCGCCATAGAACGATTCGTGCTTCCACTCTCGTCCGTGGTAGTTGGAGAAGTAACCCATTCGGATTGCGTTCTTGTACTTGGACTGCTGGGCTGGTGTAAGCAAACGCTCCCAGTCTCTCGTCTTCAATTTGATTTCTTTTTCCATAATTCTAATCTTTTTGGTTTATTAGTCCACAAAGTTAATATAATATTTTGAATAACATACCAACTTTGCGGTGTTTTAACTTGAATTTAACGATATTGTCCTGCGGAACACCAGAAATCGTCCTCGACGAAGTTGGTTCCTCCGTATTCCTCATCGACTTGCTCGTCTATACCCATAATCTAAGAATTTATTTGTTTAATACTAGTTGCCCCACCATCTCTGATGAGGCTTGTTTGGCTTAGATTGGCAGGGACACGATGTATTCCTTCTTCTTCTTTCGTGTTCTGCTCTTGACAGAGAATCCGCAGATTTCCCTCAAGTAAGCCGATGCGTTTCCGATGAACGGTTCGTTGACAATGAGCATCGGTCTGATGAGTCCCTTCTGCAACATCATGTTGTAGTCGATGAAATCGAATGGGTCTTCCGGGTCGTCAACCTTCTTCTCCCAGATGCTGGTGTCAAGCATGTCAATGAAGTCTCCCTCTGGCGGGTTCTCCATCTCCACGAAACGCTTTGGTGTGAGGAGAATAGTCTCCTTTGCCTCATGCTCCATGAAGAAGTTCTTCACGACCTCATTGAACACACCGGTGTCGAACTGTTTCTTCTTGATCCCCTTGCTCTTGAGGATTGAGTCTGCGAAAATTACCTTTGTTGCCATATTCTAAAATAATTTTAAGGGTTAAACAATTGTGGCCAAAACCGAGCACGCATCGCTGCGCACCCGGCAGAAACCAATTTAAACAATTACATTATGATAATAGGTCCCGATACATTTCTGAATCGGGATTTTTGGCTTTATTGGTTGTAAAAGAAATACACGGTCATACCTCCAGCTCTTGAGAAGCTGAATCTCATCACTATACCCGTGTCATCGCAGAGGAAGTCGATGCTGTTTCCTGTCACAGTAAGTTTCTCGTAGTTTTTGTAGTCATTTCCAGTCAGATGCTCTACGATAGTACTATGCCACGCAGAAATCTCGTCAAGCGACCACTCTTCTTCTGACAGTGTTCCTCGTTTTGTCATCCTTATTCCTAGGACATGACCGGCGTATGATGCGAAAGATGGGAACCCTCCTATGAATCCCATAGCCTCGTTCTTGCCCCATACGTAGTTGCCCTCATCGAACAAGTTCTCAACCACCCAGTCGCTCATTACATTCTTGTCGTCTATAGGAGCGGTCATTAACTCGTTGATATTTACTTCAATCTGTTTCATAATCTTTTAGTTTTTGGTTCGTGGCACCTGCCAGCGAAGGCAGGAATTTGGCTAACATTCCACGATGGAAGCGAAAGAGCCTAGGTTGTTCTTCCATTTCTGCTGCTTACGGTCGTAGGAGAAGTCGTTTTCTCTCAGCCATTTCTTGCAAGCGTATCGTGACATGGCCCCCGACTTGTCAAGTGCCGCATTGACACCTGAGTACTCGAATGTGTAAAATATGATTCTGTAGTTCATACTGTTTTGTGTTTGGTTTGTAGTACCCTCCGAAGAGGGTGTTTGGCTTGTTGGCGTGGCTCTCGGTGTGGTGCCTTGCTGTAATAGTCTGATTTCAGAAGCTATTAGATCTGATCTGTCATATCAAATATGAGATGACAGATCAGTGATTATTGAGCTTCTATGAATCTTTCACCGAGCCACCACGCCTGCACTGGCAAGGTGTTGCTCTACGTGTGGTTTACTTGCTCCACTCGTCAATCTTTGCACTGATGGAGATGCCTGAGTCGCTGATGAGCTGCTTCAATACACCCATCATTCTCCAACCATCTGTTCTGTACTCCTGCGCCTTCTCCTCAAGGTATCTGAGTGACTTCTTCTGACCGAGGAACTTGCCTCCGTCTCGGAATGTCGCACCATGGAAGAGGATGAGGTTCTTGCATGTGAAGTAAGCACCAGAACCCTTGTAGGCGCTGATGAAGAACTGGTCCATCTTCGTGTCGCTCTGCATCTTCTTGCGAAGTCTGTTGAACTTAACGATTGCTGCGTGCGCCTTGGCTACGTCCGGTGTGGAGGAAACCTCGCGCACAAGTCTTCTCAGAGGAGAGAACACTTTCTTCTCCAGATCGCTGACGAAGACGTTCTTCCCGCCGATTCTCACGTAAGGATTGCCCTTGCAGGTGTGCTTGTACACATCATGACCATTGGCGTTCTTGCGGTACATCAGCTTATTCTCAACGTGATCCTGGAGACGAGAGATGTAGCTTTCCATCATATCCGCCACGATGTCGTTGTTGAACCATCTGTTGCGGGCAACATAGTTCTCGGAATCTCCGTTCTTGTACATCTTTGCCTGTGCGTTAAGCTCACGCTCAACGACTCTCCAAGAGTACTCGTATCCGTGGTTCTGAATCAACTGAGTGAAGCTAGTGCGCTGATCCACCTGCTTTCTGAGCATTCGGAACATCTGCGACATCACCCAGCGGCGGAAGAGAGTGTAGTGGTTGATGTATCCACCTTCCACCATCTTCTTCTCAACCTCGTCCATCACCTCGACAGGAATAGCCTTGCCGTTCTCAATCTTGACAACCTGGTCGGTGCCAAGAGTGCAATAGCATGAGGTGTCGATGCCCTTGGCCTTGAGTGCTGCGATGCGCATCTCAGCCTTGCTCATCATGCGAGCAGGAGCCTCGTTAGCTGCAACTACGCCGTTCATTACTACTTCCAAGTTCTCACCAGTGATTGTTACTGTCTGTTTCATAATTCTAAAAATTTAATTTGGTTTGAAATTTATTTTATTAACTCTAGTGAATGGGAATTTTACTTCCCACCCTTGTTTGGCTCAATCCAGTCTCGGAGTATGATGAGGTCCTTGTCGGTAGGCGACTGCCAGAACCAGCTGCCCCACCCCTCTTGCCAGGTCAAAGCTCCGCACATAATCATCATCAAGACAAAGAACTCAAGCTCAAAGCGAGCAAACTCTCTTTGCTCACCGTACATCATGTCCTCGTCAGTCAATTCCTTCTCAGGAAAAGCCTTGAAGTAGTATCGGCGATGTGATTCTGAACGCTCAGACGGCACAGAATGCTTGTACGCCGCATATCTCTGCTCGATTCCTACAAACACTACCTCGGGTGTAAGGTAAGGTGTGTCCTTCGGCTTGTCTTCCTCGGACATTACTACCTTGCCGTTCACTCTACATGTTCTCTTCTGGAAGTTGATGGTGAACTTAGCACCATTCTCAACTGCATTGATAATTTCTTCGTATGTCATATTCTTAAAATGTTGGTTAATAGTGATGGTGCTTATTCGAGCACCACCAATTTAGCCTTTTCGAGTTCTTCCTTACTCAGTACATCTTCGTCTTCTCCGATGTGGATATAGAACTTATCTCCGTTCGCCCACTCCATCGCACGCATATACAACCAGTGGGCATCCTCGATAGAGAATCCGTCTGCGCTCACAGAGTCAAGCATCTCGCCCATGCAAACTTCTGACGTTTCGTACTCTTTCTTGATTTCCTCAAGCTTCTTTAGTAATCTACTTTTCATAATTCTACAATATTGGTTAATAGGAGTGCGCTCGTAGGGTATGTTGCGTGTCTGTATCTGATTGATTAAGACAGTCAAATGAGTACTGAGTGGTCCTGGATGTAATCCAGCGACAACTCGTACGATATGGACTGCTCGCATAAATTCGCCCTCCTTGCGCACCTTTCGGCTCGCAATTGCCTATCCGTGTCTCATGCGATACGATTATTGCCTGTATGACAGCGATATTGTACGCCGTGTTACGGGATGTACCGGGTTGGTATGGCCGATACATCCCGTGTTTAGCGGCGTTGGTTAAACTACACGCCCTTTACACGGAAGCGATAATTCACTTTAGTTTGTAGGTGTACGGCTCTAGAGGATTGTTGCATGAGTATATGTCTCTGATTGTATCCAGAGGTAACGCGGAGGGCCACGGCAATTAGCGGTCGGTCCCCGCGTTCTATCATCTGGATAATGAACATTTCCTCTCTTGCCGTACATTTTCGGCTTTGCAATAAGCTTAGTCTTCCTCTTGGAGAATGGCACGAATCTCTAACGGACTGATATTAGCTGTGTTGATACCGGGTGAAGCTGTCTTATAAGACGGCGAACCCGGTGGATTTACACAGCAGTCATTAAATTCTCTCCACTTGGAAGACAACCCTCGTGCTTGGGTAGAGTCCGCACCGATGGCTCGGCACATTCGTTTAAGTTCCGATTAGGTACAGGAACGCACATTGCGATCAGACTTCGGCTTTGCTGAGTATGATCGTCTATGTTGTGGACCTGTATCATAAATCTCAGTCATCCCTGCGGACGTGGTGGTGTGCGCCTCCAATGGAAGTCAAGCGTGGCGGAACATATCTGTATTGCACTGATAACGCCTGCCTTGTGTGAAGGCCCCAGTCTCAAGTTCAGGATGATTCGTCCTGATACTTGGACTGGTTCCTTCTCTTTAAGAGGCAGGATGTTGAATCCCTCGCCCTTCTCCCATGTCCCTGTTCTGGGTCTCACGAATCTATAGGCTCATCACCAACGTATTGTACGCCGCCTTGCGAGTCTTCATCGCATTCTGCATACAGCCTATTGTGAAGTAGCCCTTGATTTCGCTCTCGGTCTTGCCCCTGTTGGCTTTCACGTTTCTGCCACGGCCTCGGTCTATGCAACCTACAGCCTGAGTCTTTACGTATCCGAGACCACCGACCTTTCTCTTGCCTGTCTTGACAGCACGAATGCAGTCCATGACAAAGGTGTTGAGTGTGTCGATGTCCTTCCTTACGTTTACGATTGGCAGTACCTGTGTAGCCCAGGAGAACTGACCGAATCCCTTGTATAGGTAGCGGTTGACAGAGTTCACAGCCTTGGTCATTGATATGTCTCTCTTCTTGATCGTGCGAGACTCTATTTCCTTTTGGAACGTCTTGATTCTCGTGGATGATAGGGAGATTGAGTGACCCTTGATGGAGAAACCGAGGAACTTGAACCAATGCTGAGCGTCAAGATACTCAACTTTCTTTGGGTTGAGTTTCATCTGCATCTTCATCAGCTCTGCCTCCAGTATCTCCATGGCTCTCGGATAGTCCTTGCCAACGAATAGCATGTCGTCCGAATAGCGTACATAGTAGCCATCCAAATTTGCAAGCTTCTCGTCTATGTGGTAGAGGATAACGTCCGCAAGCCAAGCTGCGACACTGCATCCTTGCTTGAGCGACTGATATTTCTCACCGAGTTCGTTGTTCTCGTCGAAGTAGATGTCTGTGTGGTAGTAGTCACGGATAACGTCAATCAACGCTGACTTTCCGTACTTCTCCTCCACCTTGTCGAACGCCCAGTCAACGTACTCTATCGGCACGCTGTCAAAGTACTTCGACAAGTCTGACTTCCACCCCTGGATTTCTCCCTCCGTGGCACATATCTCTCGTGAGACCTCCTGCACGACACGCCCACAGCCCAATCCCTTTTGGTAGGACGTGCATCGTGGGTGTGTCATCTCTGGCATCAGCTCGAAGAGGAGGTCGTTGGCAATCGACAGGACAACCCTGTCCACTGGCTCGTTCACATAGACGGTTCGGAAATCTCCGTTGTCCTTTGGAATCTTGGCCGTGTGCGGCGGAGCAATCTTGTACTTGCCGTCACGGATACGTCTGTAAATCTCCACTCTGACCTCTGGCTTCGCGAGCTGATACATCTGGTCTTTTCTCATGTCCTTCTTGTCTATGCCCTTTGCGATGGCGTATTTCCAACGCTCGGGCTCGAAGAACATACTGAGGATTTTGTCTTCTTTCATAATTCTTCTTGTTTTGGTTTATAGTGCCCACGGATGAGCGTGGGCAATTAAGCTCTGTTGTAAAACTCCTGATACTCTGGTTTCATGCTGGAATCAATGCGGGACTGGCATAGTGATTTCGTTTCACTCCTGCCATGTGTGGTAAACGTAGACCAGCATCCACGCTTAGCGTCCCACACACACCACCATACTCTCCCATCAAGAGCGCGACGCTTCTTGGGGATAAATCTTTTTCTTGTCTCATTCATAATCTCTGTATTTTTGTTTGTAGGAGGGAGCCGAAGCTCCCCGTTTTAGGCTGCGCTCTTTGGAGAGATGCCGTGCTCCTCTATCACCAGGTCTATGACATCATCTGGCTCCTCGAAGTAACCAGAGCAACAGTCAACGTCTTCCCATTCCTCGCCATCGCAATCCTCCTTGTCAGGGTTGGCGTATACCTTGCGGAATCTCTCTCGTTTCTCAAGGTCGAATCCATACACGTCTCCCCACATCCACTTGCCGATGAGCTTTGCTTCCTCCTCCATGTACTCGACGGCTTTCTTGCGCCAGTTCTTTGTGTCGGTGTCACGCATCGCCTTGTATCTCTCGATGTCGCAGTAGGCTATGCCCTCTGCGTAGTCTCCCTGGCAATAGCCGCTGGTTGACCACTCAGTGAAGGCAATCTCCTTCTGGTAGTGATACAAGAGATGCTTGAAGTCGTCCTCGCCTAGGTTCTCGCAGATTTCCTCCACGCAATCCTCGCCGTGGTACTCGTATGGCTCCAAGTCTAGCATAGACCATTCTGATGTCTTGCCGGTTCTTCTGTCGTAGGAATAGAGTGACCAAGTCTTGCCGCTCTTGTCGTACTTAAAGAACAGGTCATCGCACTCGCTGCTGTTGATGTACTTGATGATTTTCTTCTGAGGAACGTACTTGCATACGAGGTCTTTCAATGCGTCCTCCAATGAATGAGGGTCGCAGGAAAGCTCCTGTGTGTTGGAATAAGATGACAATCTCATCCCGCCATAAGTGCAGTACTCCCAGATGAACAATCCACACAAGTCCCAGTCGACGGCAGGGCACATAGGGCAATCGTCACGGTAGATGGTAATCCTGTAGTCACCTATCTCTCTCTGAGCAATAACGTTCTTTCTATCCATAATCTAATCTGTTTAAATGGTTATTAATTGTATCTCCCCGTGCAAGGGGAGATTGTTAGGCTACCTCATAATCTTCCTCCATCATGGAGTGAACCTCTTCAAGGTAATTGCCGAAATTGTACTTGATGTTGTACGTTCCAAACGCCCTGAAATACCATTCTTCGAGATACTCCCTATCCTTGTTCGCCTGCTCGCTGTCTTCTGCGATATCAAGTCTGGCTACCATGGCAGGATACAAATCGTAGTAATCGTCTCCATCGTAGTCAGTTGCCCAGAACGTACCTGTAACGTGTCTAGGATAATCGTTGTACAGATTGGCAAAATTACCATCCATGCGCTGGTCGTTAAGATGGAGATATTTCTTCATCTCTCTGTTTACCTTGTGAGTAAACTCCCATGCAAGGGACTGGATATTCTCACTGAGCGCATCTGCAATGTATTCTTCCAGATCCTCTGCGTCATCGGAATTTTCAAGACACTCACGATAGAGGCTCTCGATAACCGCGGCAAAACTTTCCACACCGATATAATCGGCTACTTTCTCGATAATCTCACCCTTGCTGTTCATTTCAACTTCTACAATATTCTTTTCCATAATTCATCTGTTTAAATGGTTTGTAATCGTCCCATCCGAAGATGGAGATTTTAGGCAGGTGACGTTCTGTAGCCAAAGATGTAGCCGTTGTCACGCATCTCTCTTGCGTGCTCGACGGCTGCTTTCTTTGAGTCGAATACCTGTGGGGTCATGACGTGTCCCCACGATGTCCACATCACTAGTTTAGTCTTGATAGCTTTTCCCATAATACTTACTTTTTATAGTTGCACATTATTTCAGTCTCGCTGACAATCTCAGCGCAATGCTCGCATCTGTGGCACATGATGTAGCCCTTAGCAAGCAGACCTCTGTACTTCGGATTAGGGCATTTCTCGCCCATTCCGGCTCTCGTAATCTCTATTCTCTTCATAATTCTGTATTTTTGGTTAATAGAAATCCCCACCATCAGGCAGGGATTGGTTTGGCTTAACCCTCACGTAACTGGCTCTTCTTGGCAGCGTTCTCAAGGGTTGTCTCAGTTGAAACGCCCTTCCACATCGTCCCGATGTGGTCCACGCACAGAACCCACAAGTCAAGCTTGTCTGAGTAAGAGAAGATGAGGTCGGGGAAATTCTTCTGCATCCATTCCTTATCCTCTTCGCTCATGTCAGTGAGGAACCACTGGAATATCTCGCGGCATTCTCTGTACTCCTCGTCCATGGACTCTGGGTATTCGATGTTCTCATAAACCGAATAGTCAACCTCGTAAATGTTGTTGCAGAGGATGAACGCACTTCCTAGCCAGTGTACGGCTGTGTAATAATCTGTTGTCATAATTCTAATATTTAGTTAATAATAGCTCCTACGTGTCTCCACGCAGGATTTTTGGCTTAATAGAGATACTTGTCTGTGTTCACTCCAAGGATATAGGCGAGTTCAAGCATCTTCTTTGCTATATTCTTGAACCAGTCTCCCACAAAATTGTGGTCATGGCATTTCCATAACTTTCCAATCTGCTTGATGTCGTAATCCGCAAACGCTATGTTTACGGTACTACACAACCCTTGGAGCCAGTCTGTAAGCAGACTAAGACGTGATAATCTACGCTTGTCGTTCTTTACCATCTCCTCGTGGAACATCTTGAATGCGAACTCGATTTTCATCTTGTCGCTCAAAACACTGACATCTACGTCGTCGGAGTGGATGGAATCCAATATATAAGAATACCAACGCATATTCTGCTCATTCATCTCGGCAGCTGTTCTGATAGCTGCAATTTCCTGTCTTTCGTTCATAATTCTACATTTTTATGGTTTAACATGGTTTCTGTGCAGATAGACTGCACAGAATGTTGGCTAAAATCTTCTAGGACGCATGTACGCACGCTCAATCTCCTGAGCTTTTCTGTCTACTCGTGCCGTACGTCTTAAATATTCACTCTTGTCGAGCTTCTTTTTCGCACACTCCTCGCTGATAACTGCCTTGTGGCTCGCTACGAGCCTGGCAAGGAACCTTCTGTCTTGGTCTGTCATAATTCTAATTTTGATTGGTTAATAATGGAGTGAGGGAATTATCTCCCTCACAAATTTAGGCGCATAAACTCATCGAGGTAGTATCTTCTGCCATAGATGGTGAAATATGCACGACCTCTCATCGTGTACTTAATCTCCTGCCAGCATCTGCAAATCTTGCCGTACCACTTGTATAGCACGCCGTCGTTGCTCTCGCTCAGCACAATCTCGATACCGCCAAGATTTGACAAGCAGAGTCCTGCACTGCCATTGGCCTCCTTCAATTCCTCGAACTGAGATAACAATGTCTGTTTCATAATTCTGTCTGTTTTGGTTTGTAGGCAGGCGGTACAATAGCACCGCCCAGTTTTAGCCGAGTCGCTCCTGCCAGTTCTTAACGAAATGGCACATACCACGGAGAAGTCTATCCAGCTCCTTCTTTGTCTTAGTCGTGTGGAAAACAAAAGTTGTGCATTCTAGGATATTCCCATATACACTGAACTTGTCGTCTTTCACAAGCAATGTTGTATGTAGACCGCCATATACCATGACTCCGTCTATCTCTACATTGATGTTCTTGTCGAAATACAAAACTCTCTGCATCTCCTGTACCTTTGGCAAAATGCTATCCTTTATATATTTTGCCATCATAACGTCTCTTTCGTCCATATTCTGTGATTTTTTTGGTTTAACATTGTATGCGTGGGAATGCCCACGCACATTTTTGGCGTTACTCTCTCTTGTCTCCGTTCAGCCAGATGAACTGGGTCAGAGCGTCATACTTCCTAATCATCTGATGACGTGTGTCGAAGAGATAGAACTTCTGAGCCTCAGAGTCCACTATCTCGTCGCATATCCCTCCACGTGCGTGCATGACACACGTGAACGAACAACGGCTTGTCGCACGGACGGAGCATGAGATATTCTTGTACTCCCTGATTATCAACTCCATCAATCCGTAGCAACTCTGCCTGAACTCCATGAGTAATAAATCTTTCTCTGTCATAATCCTGTAGTTTTGGTTAATGGTACCCACACCCAGTGAGAGCGTGGGACAATTAGGCTACATCTCCGTAAAGTCCTCCATCTGCTGAATCTGCCCGTCCAGGAACAAGCCTATCACGAACAAGCCGCACATCTCAAGAATCAAGGAGCACAGGACGGCTTGAAAATCTCCAAGCACAAATCCGACACCCATCAAGAATACACACACTGTGCTCAGCACGATAGCTGAGAGAAAAATACTTCTCTTTCTAATAAATCTTTCCATAATTCTAATTGCTATTTGGTTAATTATCGTACTGCCCAGGTCTCCCAGGGCAGATTTAGGCTGAAATTCCACAAGCACAATTTTCGTACTTCCCAACTCTCTCAGTTCATTGGCAGCATGAAATTCTCCAAGCGGAGCGTGGATCGCCACAGCTCACAGAAGAACCACCTGCCAATTATCGTACTGCTCCAGAATGCTCCAAGCACACAGGCGTAAAATATTCCAAGCACAATTCCAATTATCGTACTGCTGAACAGCAGCAGGCACGGAACGAACTGAAAAAATCCAAGCACAATTATCGTACTTGAATAAATAATCTGTCTCGTTTTCATATTTCTAATTTTATTGGTAATTGTTCCGTAGCCACACACGGCAATTATCGTACTGGCTACGGATTTTTAGGCTAAAACTGCAACGGTAAGTATTTTTCCGTTGTAGCTCATAAATTCTACGTGGCTGTATATTGTCTGTAAGTCTGCAATATACAGCTCCATCATTCTCCTCCCTCTGCAATCTAATGATATCGTACTCATAATTCTAATAATTTTGGTTATTGTTCCCTACAAAGCGTAGGGAGATTTTAGGCTGCGATGTAAATCAGATAACCGAACCACGTTTCCTTTATTGTGTATTCGTCTGCTGATAGATTTCTCAGTCGGTTATCTAAATCTACGAGCTTATGCTCTACGGTGACACATATACACTCCTCGTCACCAAGAAATTCTAAGTTATTCTCAAAACCGAAATCTAACATTTCGTTTAAAAACTCTGATTTTCTCTTTCTGTCTATTTTCTTCATAATTCTAGTAATTTATTGGTTCATAATTGTAGAGCGGTGATTTCTCACCGCCCCGTTAGCCAGGATGTGCATCTTTGCACCACGTTTTATCATTATTGTCTTAACTACGTGACTCACACCCTACAGTTATTATGGACTGCATCCAGTCAGTTTCTCTCGCTGCAAACTATTACGTTACCTGTGCCAACTGACAACACATTTCAGATAGCTCTCATTTCTCGGATATACCTCACGTGGAATATAGCTACATTATCCACGGTGATTTCACGGATAACCACTCCGCACGGCTCACGACACCGCTAGAATATGAATTATGATTTCTTTCTGAAACTCTCATCTCGCTAGATGATACAAATCCCCTAGCCGTCGTGCCGTCTCATCTCATTCGACGCTCACGCCAGGAATTTTTGCGTATCTCTCGGATGGATGTCTCTGAGTAACTCGTTACTCTCTCCCATCTCGGTGTGCCTCTCGCACTCTCGATTTACTGAGATACTTCTCTTGGATTTTGGCAATTAGTCCCCTGAGGGAGAATAAATTCTCTCTCTGAGTTAAGCCCACACACCACGACAAGGTTTCCAAAATCGTGTGGGAAAATTTGGGTACGACGACCCGCGCTCGAAAAATTATCCGAGTGTAAAAAATAGGGATACGACTCCACGACCAAAATTTAAAAACTCTGGCTAAAATCTCCCTGATGAATAACCATCAGGGAGGAAGTCCCGCGAAAGTCGGGGGGCTATTTTGCCCCTTGTGCTTCTGCTAGCTTCTTTTGTAGCTCTAAGATTTGCGCCTGTAGCTCATCAACGCTTGCTTTCTTCTTACGTGCGACCTTTGAGCCGGCGGCGAATGAGTCGTGCAAATCTTTCAGCTTACTGCCTAACTTTTGCGGTGTGTCTATAATTTTTGTTTGCTCATCCTTTCCGTTTTTGTCGAACCAAGCAAAGAAATTAGGCAGCTTGTGAGTGTGTGAGAATTCACTCACAGCCGTACGGACGCACTCGGTCTGCAAATTTAGGTACAATTCGTTACCTAAAATAACTTTGTTTTCTAGCTTTTTCAGTGCCGATTTCGCAGCCTCAAAAGCTTTCTTTGCCTCAAGATATTCGCTATCTTTGCAGTTAGTTAATAACTCGCTCTTGTACTGATTAAGAGCCGAAAGTGATAAAACGACATTTTCATTTGCAGAAATTTCTGCCACATACTTTTTTGTATCCATATACAACAAATTAAGAATACACCCAAAAACGTGGGCACGCTCGCGCTTTGTTACGCCATTTAGTAGCGCCTATTCGTTACGCGCAAACTATTTGTACGGCTATACTTTTTGCCTAAGTTTCCGTAAATAGGCACCTATTATATTGTTACTTATTTTTTTTCTCGGAAAGTATCTCACTTGGTTTACCGAAAAAACTTGCAAGTGTACACATTTTCCAAAATACATCATCGCTCTGGTTGTTTGGGTCAACGTCTACAACGTGTTTGTTTTCCTTACAACTACATATAGATACCATCGCTATTTTCGTGTTATAGTACATATAATAACTACCACACACAACAACGGGCAAACCATTATTGTGTGCATATACGCATTTGACAGCCAGAAATGTGTACAATTTCGCAAAATTGGTATTATTGTTTACCATAATTTTATATCTTAAATTAAGCACTTTTACAGGTAGCGCATATTACCTTTGTAATATCTTCTTTATCACGAGTGCAAAGGTACGGACTTTTTTTCAAACTACCAAACATTTTAGCGATTATTTTTCAAAAAGTGCTTTATTTAGAATAAATCTAACTTATTTGAGTATCAAGTAGTTATGTTATATTATGCAGTGTTATTCTGTATTTATAACATACCTTTATTTGCCATTTTAAGCTATCTAGAAACGGCTATATTTTGATACTTAGAAACTACAAAGGTATGGTTTTAAAAGTGGCTTAAATAGCCCTTAAAATGGGGTTGTCTGGGAACGCTAAAAATGTAAGCGTTTTACTAGTAAGAAAGTAGCTTTAAAAGGTACATTTCAACAGCTTTGCGACGACTTAGCAAGTGACAAATAATATGTAATAAATACAATATTGCATTACTTACACTATATTATCAGCCAGTGGAAAAATAAGCTGCGTAAACTTTGCGTAATTACTTGTTATTATTAGTTAAATAATTTGGTGTTACAAATATTTGCATTACCTTTGTAGATGTAAATATAATTTTGTGTAGTTTATTTTGATACGTGGAAAAATAGAACACCTGAAGAAATGAATATTTATTCATGTTATAGTATATTTATGCAGTGGCGCAAGTAGTTGATAATTAGGCGGTTAAAAGATGGTAAAAATAAATATAACATACCATTAGCAAATATTAAAATTTGACGGAAAATATGTGAAAATAGGATATATTATATAATGTAACATACCATAAAGTGTCAATATATTTCGCAAAGTGGGGGTATACCCCTTTTTGGCTACACTTTTGGGGGCGGAAGTCGCCTCTTCTAAAAATTTTTTCTTCCAAATTTTTTCTTTTTCATTTTTTAACTCTATGTTATATAAAGATATTTTACCTTTTGTAATGAAAGTCAAATATTGCATATATATACATTAACGTACTACTAGAGGGATGTTCTATTTTTCCAAGTTCATGTTGTCTATTTATCAATAATGAATATCAATACATCATTCTCATGAACGTTAATATTGTATAAAAATACGTGTATTTATTCATAAAAGTGAATATTATTGAATATTTATACGTATTTTTGCAAAAGAAACGATACGTGCGTGTGTATTGTCGGATTCGACTAGGGTCTGGTTTTTTCACCACAATGTCAACAATCCCAGTGTTTATCGGGGTTTTATCGTAATTTTGATATTTAAATAACGTTCATTAATGGTAATTATATGGAAAATGGAATGGCGATAGACACCTTGCACTCCGAGCTTCTGGAGTTGTCTAGGGACTCGAGGTATAGCTTCGACAGGTTCAGGTGTGACTGGGGACGGATGAACGCTCCGAGGTACAATGAGCTGAAGGCTGGCTTCAGCAGGAGCCTGAGGGAGCTTGCGAAGGCGAGTCCCGTTAAGTATTGCAAGGGGTCGGGCATGTTCTACATGTTCAACGGCAAGGTGTACGAGCAGATACCCGTGTCTGTCGTCGAGCAGGCTTACCAGGTGCTGATGCTTGACCTTGGTATAGGTCCGATGATGTACAACGCGAGTGTTAGGAAGGACTCTTTCGTCTCCGTGATACAGAGCTACAACATACTGAGGCCATCGTTCTCGCTCGTTGCGTTCAAGAACGGAATCATAGACTTCGCCTCCGGGTTGAAGAACCCCAGGGTGATGCCATTCTCGCCTGAGTACCACGTCACCTACTACCACCCATACGACTTCAACCAGAAGGCGAGGTGCGATAGGTTCGACAACTTCATAAACGAGGTGCTGCCGGATAAGGCTTCGAGGGAGATACTACAGATGTTCCTGGGACTGGGCCTCATAGAGAGAGGCATGGCGTACAACCTCTACGAGGGCACGGCATCCAACAAGGTCGAGCTGTGCCTGTTGTTGGTTGGCACCGGAGCCAATGGAAAGAGCGTTCTCTTCGACATAGCCTGCGCCTTGTTCGGGAACGACAAGATCAGCAAGATGGACTACGCCGAGCTTACCGCCGACGGAGACGAGGGCATGAGGGGAAGGTACACCACCAGGAACGCCATCTTCAACTGGTCGTCCGACTCGGACCCAAGGAAGTTCGGCAAGAGGAACACTGGCATGTTCAAGAGGATCGTGTCTGGTGAGCCAGTTCCGATAAGGAAGCTCGGGCAGGACATCAGCGACCCGAACAACATACCTTACCTCATATTTAGCCTCAACGAGCTGCCACTATCCGACGACTCAACGCTCGGTTTCATCAGGAGGCTACAGTACGTGAGCTTCGATGTCACGATACCGAAGGACAGGCAGGACCCGGAGTTGGCTGCGAAGATAATCAAGAGCGAGCTGAGCGGCGTGTTCAACTGGGTCTTCGAGGGGTCGCTGAAGATAAAGAGGAGGAAGTTCCGGTTCCCTTCCGCTGAGGGCAGCAAGTTGCAGATGCTCAAGTCGCTCATAGTGAGCAAGCCTATACTCGCCTGGATAAGGGCATACGGCATGAGGGGCGGCGCGGTCACGAAGGGTGAGATTTTCGTATGGTTCAAGTCCTCCGACCTATACGCCTACTTCACAAGGTTCTGCAAGGACAATGACGTGGAGGACAAGAACATCCCTCCTATCCAGAAGTTCGGAAGGGACATGTGGAACTCATTCGGCTTCGAGAGGAAGAAATCCTCGGTCGGGTGCGTTTACAAGGTCTTTGGCGCACTGGAGGCGGATCTGAAGCAGCAGTTCCTCATCGGAGAGGTCGAGGAGGAGAAGGAAGAGGAAAGGAAGTCGTTCATTCAGGATGATACGGACAATGGCGCACGGACATAAACTTCGATATATGGACAGGAGTTACATAAAGGAAATAGTTTCGAGGCTGTGCCGGGAGAGGGAGGAGAAGCACCTCTCCCCCGCCAACGCCTCCATCAATGACATAATCAATGCCGTGAGGGAGGATGTCCTCGCCGAGATGAGGGAGATGTGCGAGGAGCACGTCCTCGTCGCTTGCAGGACACTGAACGGAGCGGCGATCAAGTTGTATGAGCAGCAGGCGTAAGTACACCGACAAGCGTCCGCTCCACAGCTTTCGCCCAGACCCACGGCATTGGACGAGGAAGGGCAGCAGTTGGAAGCAGAAGGTTGCATACGAGACTGAGGATGATGCTTGGGAGTTTCTGAATCGGAGGCTTACAAAAAGTGTAAGGAGTATTATAAACGTTTAGTTAAGAAATAGCTTATGATTAAGAAAGAAGATGTTAAACCTGGAACTCTAGTTAAAGTTGATGGTGTTGTCAGTTTCGATACAGGAGAACCAGTACTCGTTGCCCATCATAGTGTGGAAAGCGTCAGTGGCTTCAGCTATTATTCAGAAAAAAAAGAAAGCTGCGTATTCGCCATCGACAAAATAGAAGATAATTATGTCTATATAACCCCAATATGGAAGATATATAGAGATGAGCATTTAGATGTGCCTATTGATGTTATGAACATGCAATTACAGCTCTTTATGAGAAATGCTCGCATGTTTCAGCCGAGAGTATCTCTTTTGCCTCCTATTCCGCCTTCTCTCGATAGAGATTTTAAGTCTGGTATCCAAGAAGGAACCTTCGACAAATTAAATAAAGCAGGAGAGCAGATGTTCGATTGCTTTTCTTTCGATGAAATAACGAAAAAAATGCTTGACACTTACATCAAGAAGAATCACGACTATGGAAATGCCTTCTCTGAGATGTATGATGAGCTTGGGATTAACTACGGCTACGGAAAGATACGCGAGAAAGTGAATCGCATCAAGACGCTGAAGGATGGAGATGCTATGGTTGAGAATGAACCTCTGGAGGATGCGCTTCTTGATTGTGCAAACTATTGCATCCTTACCTTGATGGAGTATAAAAAGCATAAGGAACATGGCAAAGACTGATTTCAGGTGCAAGGACTGCATCTTCTATTTGAACGAGACGTGTAAGCACTCCGATGAGTATAGGACTACTTGTGAGGAGAATGTGGCTTGCGAGAACTTCGAGTGGGTTAATATTAAATTTTAAAATATTGTTATTATCATGGAATTGGAATTTGGGAAGAAGGTTGCCTGTGGCAACTATTACATCTTGAAGAAGTCGAGGAGCCTGTCCAAGGCTGAGTTGAAGAAGCTTCGTCGTGCGAATGGCATTCCTGCCGAGGTACAGAAACACTTGCAGAGGGGTAGCCTGCCTTACATCAAGGTCTCTACCATATCTGAGAACTGGAGCGTTGAGTTTGCCATCGGCATGACCATGTACGCTTTCATTGACGCTACTCAAGTCGTTATGGACGACGAGGGCAACAGGATGGTCTTTGGTGAGGACAGAAATCTCATGGAGAACATCTTCGTACAGATGATGACTGACACAACTCTCGTTGGAGACAAGGAATACCGACTTGGCAAGATGAAGCTTCGGCAGGAGTACCTTGATCGTGAGGCGAAGCGCATGAACGAGGTTGCCGATGCAGGTAAGACCGAGTATGAGCTTCGCAAGGAGAGCGATGAGGCTGTTCAGGAAGTCATCGACCGAGACAAGCACGCCGCCACCATTCTTGAGATGGGCGAGCATATCGCCAAGGAAGAGAAAGGAGGCGAGTGATGAACGAAACTACTGACAGGCTGATTAATATCATAGAAGATGCTACATCTATGAGGACAGCCATACGAATGGTTCTGGAGACGATAGAGACAAAGACTCTTCCTCCGTACTCATCTGTGCCGTGTTTTAACGATCCGTACATATCTGAGGACATCTTTAGCTGTCTGGAGCAAGCCTCTGGACAAAAGTATGACAGATAGGTTCTATTTTTTCTCTTATAATAATTATTTTTTTCATATTTGAAAACGATCGAGGGGTGTCATCTGTGAAGACGGCACCCCTCTTTAAACCAAATTAGAATTACGAAACATACTACAGAGAGCTGTTACGAAATCTCCTGCAAAGGTATATACTTTTGCTTTAACGAAAGAAAAGTCAAGTTTCTTTAACCAAACTTTAACGTTTCTTCTTCTGGAAATCTGCTTTCCCGTTTTTGAAAAGCAGACACTCCGCACATGAGTTTGGATAGTTGGCAGGGATGAAGAAATGCACGGTCGTGTCTTCCGTTTGTAACTCGTCCTGCTTAATCTTCGAGTAGTCTGCTATCATTGCTGTCGTCTTCTGCCACTCTGGGGACCCAAGTTTCTGCTTACGCTGGGCGATGACAAGGTTCTTCATAATCTCCTCTTTGGAAGTTGCCTTTGCCAACTCCTCTGGTGTCAAGTCATCCCCACTATTCTCGTCTCTTATTCCATTCACCTCTGCGATTCTCTTCTGAACCGACTCCAGTGACTCAAGTTTGTTCATCTCTCGCTCCAGTGCGTCCTTGGACCAGTTGCATCCTGTTCCCTGGAAAGCTATCATCCAACTGTTTCTGACAGACATTCCCGAACCTCTGAGGCTCGCATAGATGTAGTACCTGACATCCTTCATGCCAAGTTTCTTCGCCTTTTGGTAAACGTCAGGCGTAAGGTTGTATCCTGTAATTTCTCCGTCCATGATTTCAATCTTTAAAGTTCAACGTTTGCTGCGTTCTTGCAGCTTTCCAATTCTCCATTGATTTGCCGCTTATCCACCAGTCGAAGGTGTCCTCTGGAGACATATCCTTATAGTTTCCACTGGTAGCCTGTATCTTCTTGATGGCTCCTATCCAGTTGTTGTATACGTGAGGGTATCTCTTGCAGTCCGCTTTCTTCTGTGCGTATGAGTGCATTGGGCAGCAGAGGCATCCAATCCTATGGTATCCCTCATCGTACAACTTGCAATGCTCTATGCCAAGCGTGTTCAAGAATGTCCACACCTCTTCGTCCGTCCACTCGATGATTGGAGAGATAAGCAGCGACTCGTATCCTCTTATGCAGCCGATGGTGTGCTCATCTGTAGCATTGGTGATATTGATTTCGTGTACCCCACCCTTAGTCGGTCTGCCACGTTTCTGTGAGTTTCTTTTCTCACGGAAAGAATCGAGACCGTCGAGAGTGCCACTGTACTTGTGGTTCGAGATTTCTACCTCCTTTCTCGTAGCCCTTCTGTTGCTCTCTGCATGGCGTATTCCGATAAGAACACACTTGCCCTTCCCTATTTCTTCCTTATAGACACGGCGGCACCATCTCATAAGTCTCGTTGGAAGCACGCCTTCCTTTACCGCCTGGTTGTATATGCTGATTGACGGCTTGATCATCTCAACATCTGGGTAGTGCTTGCGGCCAAACCTTATCACTTCTGGTGGGTCAACTGAGGTCAGTCCCATGTGCGCTTTAAACTTAACACCTGCTATTTTCGCTATGTGGTAGAGACATTGAGAGTCCTTCCCCATCGACGTTGATAGATAAAATCCGTTCTCTGGGTCGTATGCGAGTGCAAGCTTCTCCGCTTTCCTTAGCAAATCGACAGAATGAAGAATCTTCTTCTGAAAATCCCTCGAGAACTTTGGAAGGATTTCTTCCAAGGAAAAATGTAATTCAGAATTTATCATAGTTATTGTGTTTTGTTATCTTTGAATACAAATTCCGCACGGCAGCAGCATTGGAGATGATAGGGACTTGGGTTCTCCCCTATCCTATGAATGTAGCGTGTTTGCTCGTCACAAATCTCGCAAGGATAGGAAGAGCCACGGAACACCTTGAATCCGATAGCTCCAATCACCTGCCCATACTCTTGCTCCGCCAGCCCCCACGCTATCGAAATGACCTGCTTGGAGTTTCGGACTATGTTCTGGTATGCGTTTCGGAACACACCCTTGCCGTACGAAGGCGTGGCGATGTTGATGTCATTCTTCTGGGCTTTCGTCACCACAGATGTCTTGTATGGGTCCTTGTAGCCGGTTCGGATGGAAGATAATAGCTGCTGGTCTGAATATCCCATCAAGGTTCCTGCCTTGATCATCCTCACAATATCTTCAGCAAAGTTTCCGAGATAGACGGCGTTTCTTTCGGATGTTGTCTTTCCGTAGATGTCGCTGACGAGAAACGATTCTATGTTCTCGCTGTCAATCCCGAGAATCTTGCATGAAGCCTTAGAGTAAGCAGAGATGTTACTGTTGATGCTATCCTCTGCATCAGCAGTAACATTCTTGGCATAAGAGAGCAGGGCTGACTCGTTTGTGAGCCTGCCCGCGCCTCTGTATCGCTTACTCGCGGTAATTACCTTCTGCGTCGTTTTCCAGAGGATATCAGCAATATGGTCCTCGCAGTTTCGGATTGCCTGCAAGCGCTTTCTGCTGTAATCGACAGAACGTTTTAATTCATCCATAGGCTATTAATGGGTTTGGTTGTAGTGCTGCCAGTTGTTCTCATTCGGGGCGTTCCGATTCTTGTCCCATTTGATTCCTGACTTATTTGGGCGTCCAGCTCCGCGACCCGTACGTACGTTTCCACTACCTCCATTCTGAATATTCACAGTAGCTTTCTGCTCCTCGATGGCGTTCTCTGTCTGATTGTCCTGCTTTTCGAGTTCAACCAACAAGTCTTGCTGCTGTTCTTCTTTCTTCTCGGCAAGAATACGTTCCCACTCTCCTGTCTTTGGATACTCAGGGCATCTTTCAGAAGCAGTTTGCATAGACAAGAAGCCATTTTGTACAGCGGTAGCAAGATTATTAATCTGTTCTTGCGAATTGCTATGAACGTATGGTTTTATCCAAGCATTCATCTCCAACCCAGTCATAGTCGCCATGCAGTTCTCCTCCGTTCCGATACCGAACTTACAGATGCGGACGAGCTTGTCGAGGAATGGTGCGAGCTTCTGCGAGTCGTTCATAGCCATCTCCACGGCAGGAGAATAGAGAAGCTTGATGGCAACTCCAGGGAGGTCTCCAGACTTCAACTCTGGTGGCTTCACGGTGAACGAAAGCTCGTAGATGAGGTCGTATGACTTGTTGAGCTGGGTGGCGAATGCGTCTGAGGCATCTGTACCATTTAGGAACTCAGCCTTGCCCTCCACGTCTGTGATCATAATGGTCTTCGCAGCTCCGTTGGTGTCTCCTGCAACAGTGATGTCATCGCCGTCTCCCTTGAGAGTAAGTATAGGGAAAGCGTAAGCCTTGTTGTTCTCGCACAGGTAGGAGAACGCCTCCTCGTAGTCCTCTATGTTCTTCTGAACCATGGACCAGCAAGGACCATCCTCGTTACGAGCGTAAGCAACCGGCACGAACTGGAACCCATGTTCCTTCTCCTCGACGCAGGTATAGTTGTCGATACCGAAGACTTTCGCAATCTTCTTCAATATCTCCGTCACCTTGCCGTCCTTTGCCGCTTTCTTGAAACGATAGAACTTCTTGTCGTCCCAAGCCTCTACCCACTCTGTCTTCTTGTTACCCTCGTCGTTATAGTCATAGTACTTTCGTGCGAAGCAAACAAGGTCTCCGGTGAGAGCGTCGAAATGTGGATAAAGCGTGTCTCCTCTGTCGTAAGAGAGAGTCCTCGTCCCGAACTTTCCCTTCTCATCGAAGTAACCTACGATGGCGCACTCCGCTACCTTCATGTATGCGGACACCGCCTCGAAGAAGCGAATCTCCATGTCGTGCATGAGCCATCCCTTCTTGAACCTGTTTAGCAAGTCCTGACACTTCTCGCAGTCATCTCCGTGCTCATCGTTGCTCAACTCGAACTGAATGTCGTTTCCTGTGACATGTAGGACGTGCTTGGTGTGAATGAGTTGCTCGAAAGCGAACGCTGTGCGCTGAATCTTCTGACAATACCACTTGTGATTTTCAGGGTTCTGCTTCCAGATGTCCGGATAAAGCTCCTGGTTGAAAATCTTGTGAGCCGTGGGATAGAACTCACGCAGGAAGTCGGCTTGTGTCTTGACGTTACGATACATCGTGTCCTCCGGCATGGAAACGTCTTCCTTGTCGGATACTGGCCTGTTGAGCGAATAATGCTCCATATAGCCATCTGGGATAAGCTCGTAGAATGGTTTCCTTACGAGCATCTCCCTCACATTATTTACCTTGATAGCATCCATAATCCTTTTACCTTTTTATTTTTCCTTTTAGTTAGGGTGAATATCATTCTGTAGAACCATGACTCAAAGAAGTCTGGGGAGTGGCCAACGTACTTCTTTGCCTCCTTTTTTTGTATGAGCTTGAATCCTCGGCTCTCGTTGTTCTCGTCACGGCGAAGCATCTTGCGCTCCTTCTGGAGTATTTGTCTGAGAGGTACCTTGTCGTATCCGTCTCCAGAATATTTTCTCTCAAGCAGCGACGGGTCGATGGAAATCTTCTTCTCCTTCACCATCCTGTAGAAGAGCCATGCGCACTGTGACTTCAAGTCCTTGTAGAGGAACTTGACTCCCTCCTCTTCCTTCTTGTTTTCCGCGTATGGTGCAGCCTGGTTGTTGAATGGGACGGCATCCTTGAAGAAGCCCTTGAAGTACTGGCCGATGCCCTGCATATCGTAGGTGAAGTTGCATTCCTCGACTCCCCATTCCTTCAACTTAGTCTGGACCACTGATACAAGCGTCTTTGAGTCGAGCCTTAACACAACTAGGTCTGCGCAGTGCCAGCCAATCCAGAGCCACATAACGAAGTTGTCGCCTCCAGTGAATGCGATGTCGGCGGATGCTCTTTTTACTTCATCGTCAAGTTGCGCTGAGTTGTCGAATATCTCGTCAAGGTCTTCCATCTTGATCATGTCATCGCCCGCCGCCTTCCAGTTCCAGTTGGCTTCGAGGTCGCGCATTCGCTGCTCCTCGTCCTGCTGCGCAAGGTTGGCGAGATAAGACACGTCGGTGGAGATGAGCTTGATGTTTTCGGACACGTCGGCACGTATGAAGGTGGCTGACTTGATGAACATCTCGAGCTTGGAATAGCCAAGTTCTTCGTAGCTGGGCTTCCAGAGCTTGTCGATGATGCCCTTGCACTGTTCGTAGACCTCCTCGCGTGTGTCTCCCCAGTAGATAGAGTCGGGTGTGTCGCCGTCCATGAAGCAGTAGCGTATGACTCCGTCACGCTCAGGTATGATGTAGCCGTCTTCGTCCACCCACCAGTCGATGAACTTGCGTACCCATGACTCTGGGTCCGGGTTGCAGGTTATCCAGAATCGGTTTCTGATATGTGCGGCGTTTCGGTTGTTTGTCAAGAGGTACTTGAACTTCTTGTATGGGCACTGGGTTCCCTCGTCGATGCAGACGTAGGCGTACTGTCGTCCTTGGAATCTTGTCTTGAAGTCTTGGTACGCACCGGCATAATATGAGAACTTTAGCCACCCTCCGTTGAAGAAGTTCCAAGTCATATCATTCTGGGACTTGTTGTATGTTCCGAACTGGGAGAATAGCTTATATGAATCCGTAACCAAGGACTGCAAGTCATCCTTCTCGTTACGGAGGATTGTTGCGTGAAAGTCTGGATTTTTGATGTCTTTTAGGACTTCCATAAGGGAAGAGAACGACTTACTGTTGTGCGTAACGACGAAATCCTCAATTACGAACAGTGAATCTGGGTTCTCTACAGCTACGCAGCAGCAGTTTCTTTCTCCTACTGGTTTACAGCTTACTATTCTGCGCCTCAAGTCTTTTCTCCAGTAATTGAATTTCGCCAGCCATTTCTTGTTGGATTTTCTCTTGACGTAGCAGACCGAGCCAAGGCTATCTACAAGATACTTAAAATCCATGGCCTGCTTTCTCGTTCTGAAAGTCTTAGTCCAGTTCCATCTGCCAAATCTTCCTGTAGTTTCGATGATACACCTTAACGTGCGCATTCTTTCTGCTACGGAAGCCATTCCGGTGCTTTGGTCGAACTCAACGGGTTTGACGCAAGGAATCTCTATATCGTGCCCATAAGATATGTATTTCGCAACTTCACAAGCAAGATGCGGCATGAGCTTTCTTCCGTTATCTATATACACGTCCCAAATGTGGTCGTCTGAGCACACTACCTTGGAACCATCCGAGAATTTTATCTCATAGCATTTCCTCTTAGGGTAGTAAGACTGTCCGAGAACCTTATGTCCCTTGCCATCTGATCCGATAACATGATCCCCATACTTCAAGTCTTTGATGGCTGTAAATCCACTTGGTGTTAATGTTCTTGTATTTTCTTCCAATGGACCTCCACGACTACCTCCAACTATCTTGATGTCAGCATCAATGGACAGCATACGCTCCTGTCCGCCACGTTGAGCAATAATCTTCAACTTGTCGGGGTGCTTCTTGTCTGCATCACGGAGAGACTGGATGTACTCTTGCGTGTAAATCTGGTCTCCGTTATCCGTTTTTAATCCTGAAAAAACCTCTTTTTGCATAAAATTTCAATATTTTCTGCAAAAATATACATTTTTTCTTGGATAATTGCATATTTATTCGTATTTTTGCCGTTGAAAATGTATATTTATGCAATTTTAGCGGAAGAACCGCTGAAAAAGACTATTATCTAACAAAAACTTAAAACATGAAAAGAGAAGAACTCTTAGCATTAGTGAATGGCAAGGTGGATACCACCAAGTTCAAGTCACTGTCCCAGAAGACCATCAATGAGGAACTTGATGATGTTTTGGAAGATTTGGGTGATGACGATGCAGCTAATGACAGAATCGTCACCAAGTTGGCCAACCGCTTGAAGCGAATGGACGGCAATGTTCACAAGAGCGTCTCTGACGAGATGAAGAAGAACAAGGAAGCCGAAGAGGAGCGCAAGCGTCAGGAAGAGGAAGCGCGTCAGCGCGCGGAACGCGAGAAAGACAAGAACAAGCCTTCCGAGGATTCTAAGTACAACGAGCTTCTTGCCGAGATCAAGGCACTGAAGGAGGCCAACGCAGAAAGGGACAAGAAAGCAGCGAGGTCCGAGGCTATCGAGTCTATCAAGAGTGGGCTGAAGGATAAGTTCGACAAGGCTGGCCTTGAGATGAACGATTTCTTCCTCAACACCGCTCTCAGTAAGCTGGAGATTCCAGACAAGGACATTGATGTCTCAGAGTTGGTATCGAAGGCGGAAAGCATCTACACCGCTGATTACAAGAGTGCGAACGGTGGAAGCGCCGTGCCAAAGAAGCACAGTTCTCCAGAGTTCAATGGCAACGGGGATATTGACGATGATATGTTCGCCGAGATTGCCAAGCGACGCATGAAGAGGTTCGGGGATGCTCCGAAAAAGGATTAATTCAGGATAACATTAATTTAAGGTAAAAAGATTATGGACAGCTCAATTTCTTACATGAACCAGCTCACAGCAGGCGGCGCCATTATGAATGGTGCGGCCATCATGCAGTGGGAAGGCGAGGTTGGTGGTCAGAGACCGGTGTTCGTAGGTCTTGAGGCTCTCTTCAAGAACTCCCTGGTTCGCCCACCTATTGGTGGTAAGTTGCTCAACCCATTCAAGGGTCGTGCGAAGCTCTATACCGGAGACCTTATCGAGCACAGCATCGGTTTCAAGGACGGCAAGGGTGCTACAATCAAAATTTTGAAGTGCTACGGAGTGTTGAAGGCTACATCAGCCGCGACCGATGTTGACATCTACATCAAGCGTGACGGCTACGTTCACATCCCATTCATCGGCGACAACATCATGGTTGGCCAGAAGGACTTCAAGACCAAGGCAAAGGGTGTCACAATCACCGCCGTCGAGGAGGTAACAATCACCGAGGGCGATGCGTGGAAGGTCACTCTTTCCGAGACACTCGGCTCATTGAGCGCAGGCGATGTTCTCGTTGAGGCAGCAGAGAAGGGCGCAAGTGTTCTTCCTATGGTGACGAACCCTAACTGTTTCGCACCAAACGACTACGACTTCGCTCTGTATGACGCAGGTGGCGACAAGTACCACAAGCCAAAGTACAACATCACATTCTGTATGTTGAACCATGACGTGACCATGTGGATCGACAAGATGGGTCCAGTCCCACCAGCAGTGCTCGCCATGAACACTTCCACCTACCCAGAGTGGTGGAGACCATAAACGTTCACATATTGTAAAACGTAAAAGATTGATTCAGGATTATGGCAAAATTTGATATTAGAAACGAGATGATGGTCAAGTTCTTCTCAAGTAAGTACAACCGTGATTACTTGCAGAGCTACATCAATCGTGAGGGTATCCTCCGCTGCAATTACGGATGGTATCTTACCCAGGGTGAGATTGACCCTAACCTCACACCTATTGACGCAGAAGGCACAGCCCTGTTCAAGGTCAAGTCTCGTGAGCTGAAGCCTGCAACTATGATGAACCTTCGTGCTCCATTGGGCGAGGGCTATCAGAAGGAGAAAGGCGGTGCGAAGTACTATATGGCTTCCATCCCAGACTTCGCGGCAGACGGCTTCCGTGAGAAGGCTACCGAGCGTTGGTATCGCAAGAGACAGCTCCAGCAGGAGTTTGGAAACGAGGCCGACCTCGTAGACGAGTGGACAGACAAGGTTCAGGACCTGGTTGACTCACTCGACTCAACCATGACCTACATGGCGGCGAAGATTTCTTCTACAGGTATCCTTGACTGGTCCAAGATTGGTCGAGGCATACAGGACGAGGCGTTGTACAACGCTAACGTTCCAAAGGAACACTTCAAGAAGGGTGGTGCTCTTGAGTGGTCGAACGCCAAGTGTGACTTGCTTGAGCAGATGCGCAAGTTCGAGGAGGACTGGCGCAAGGAGAACATCCAGTACGCAAACGTTCCTCTTGTTTGGCAGATCACCAAGAATGACTACAACAACATTCTTCTCAAGAATAAGCAGATTGCAGAGTTGTGGCAGAGCTGGGCGAGGGCTAACTACATCGCATTCTTGCAGAACTACGGTCCTGACAAGGAGATGTTCTTGAAGTCTGTCACCGACCTCAATGGTCTCTCTCCTATCGAGATTGTTGACGAGGAGGAGCAGAATATGCGATTCGACGGCACTGTCGAGACCGTCCATGGATGGGCAGATGGTACTGTTGTTCTTCGCCCTGCTGGTAAGCCATTGAAGTTCATGCGCAAGGAAATCATTGATAAGGCTATCTTCGAGGACATTGGCAATGAGTACGTTGACGTGAACTGGGCAACAACCAACAACGGCCTCGGTTTGCTTCGCAACAAGGTTATCCCTAACGGTGATTACAACGAGTTCAAGACAGACCTGTTCATGGCATCTGTCCCTGCGTTGCTCGATTTCCCTTACCGCTGGATTATCGACATCACCAAGAAGGATAGCGACGTATAATTTTTAATTCGTAAACAGATTGTATGATTATGGATGAGGAGATGAAAGTTTACACCGTGGAGGACTACCTTATTAATAAGGTGAAGTTCGAGGTGCCGGACGGTGCGCTGAAGGCTATCATGGCTGACAGGGAGCTGGAGGACGGCATTGACCTCTCTGCCTGTGACAAGGATAAGGTGAGGCTCGCCTATGCGGATATGCTGAAATGGTTTGTTCTCGGTCCTAGCAAAGTGAACAACACCTCCGACTCCGATAATGGATGGACCCATTCGGGAGGTGGGTATGACATGAGCGACGAGGACCGTGCGGAACTCAAGGCAGAGGCTAACGCCATCTACAAGGAGTTGGAGCCGGAGTCGATGCTCAAGAAGAAATCCACCTTCCGAATTACTTCTCACGGTGTGAAGAGGGCGAACTATTCCCCCTGGGGATGCCCTCTGCCACACATTGTTAAATAAGCCAGCTTATGAGGAAACCTAACATCATCAACGAGAGATACCCACACGTCGTAAGGATTGTGAGGGTTGTCAAGGACAGTGACGAGGATGACCCGTTCGCTGACGAAGAGGAGAAGGAGATTACCCTGTACGAAGGTCCAGGACGCAGCTATACCGACACGACAACCGAGGGAGACAAGAATGTTGACGAGAACAAGAGGAAGTCATCCATTCCCGTAAGATTCGACGAATGGGATGCCCAGAGAAAGCCTCTTGACGGAGACACGATTTATTCCAAGGTTGGTAACAATACAGAGATTGGTATGGTGAAGGACTGTGAGCCTGACAACAACAGGACGGTCATATATTGGGATTTCAGGAGGGTTTAGGCTATGGCAAGTGGATCGTTGACTGAGAGTTTCATTCAGAACATCAGCAAGGGAATTGTCAGGAGAACAAAGAAGAGATGTGTTGAGATTATGTACAACACAGCCATACAGCTCCTGCATTCCGTGTCGGAGACGAAGCAGTTCCATGACGTGACTGGTAATTTGCTGAACTCAATAGCGGTCGGCATCTACTACAAGGGACACCTAGAACGGATAGTTGACGCTACGGACATCGGAAGGCAACCTCCTACAAGATTATCTCTTGCCAAGGGTGAGAAATATGACCTCGACTTCTATTACAGCGGTAAGCCAGCGCAGCACATGGCCAATGGAACAATGGCACGACCATTTGTCGGCAAGGTTGGATCAGGTGGTCAGGACGGCGTTTCGGCGGCACACCGCTCACTCAGGCAGAGACATGGCAAGGCTGACTACGAACTGATAGTAGTAGCACCGATGCAGTATGCCAAGTATGTCGAGAGGCTCAAGAACCACAATGTCCTCTCTGGACTCCGTGATGAGATGCCATTCATTTTTGAAAGTAACGTAGTAGGAATATGATGACTATTAAACAACTATACCAGGACGTGTTCGAGTCTGTCAAGGGAATCTGCGACAAGACTTACCTCAGAAGCAGACCTAAGTCTGTGGAGGACAGGATTGACAGTTATCTGGTGTTGTCCCTACCCTACTCCATCCGTAACAACGAGATTAACGAGTCTGGAGCCTACAACGACTTCACAACCACCGTTCAGATAGAAATCTACGTAAGGGATAAGGTCTCGGCATCAAACCCGAACGGATTCAACGTGAACGTGATGAGCGAGAAGGTCGAGAAGGTTTTCTCCATCTTTCCTATATCGACAGAGAATATTTTAGTTATAAGTCCGATTATCACGATGCAGGACGATGACGGAGACGGATTCGCAGTTACAATCATACAAGCGAGGTTACGAACGAGATAAGTTAATTCAGGTATAACAATTTAAAATATTTTAGATTATGGCTATGACAAAAATTGACCAGTTGAAGGAAATCTTCTGCGGTCCTAAGTCTTTGCTCTTCCAGGATTCAAACGTGGACCTCTCACAGAGTACTTTCACTTTGACACCACAGCTTGAGCTTCCTGTCGAGGTTGATACCTTGAAGGCCACCATGGACGACCCAACCATCAACCACTACAAGGTTATTGGCTTGTCTGGCGACTGGGCTACAACCGCGGAGCTTGGTGACTTCAACATCGAGTTTGTTGTTCCTTCTAAGGCTAAGGCATTGCTTACCTCCATGTTCGGTGAGGATGCCATCTCAGACTTGGAGGCTGTTACTGTTAATACAGGCGATACTCAGCTTGACGGTGCTTACCATGGTGTATCTCTTGAGCCTAAGCTGTTCAAGATTAAGGGCACCATCGTCATCGTTGACCAGGAGAAGAAGAACCTCATGATCGTGACCAACCTCTCTCTGTATGCGACCATGCAGTACGACGACACTGGCACTAAGCCTGTTGCGTTCAAGTTCACTGGTTCCGTTGAGGGTGCTGGCTTGAAGAGCGTTGCTTGGTTGACCAAGGGTGATGCTGATGCTAACGTAATGAAGCTCACCTATACAACCGACAAGGCTACTACTCGAAAGCTTGTTCCATCAAACAAGCGTAAGACAGGTTTGGTCATCTCTTATAACGACGGCTCAAACGACATCAAGGAGAAATACCAGGATGTGCGCTTCTCTGACAAGGAGTGGGCTGACGACAGCAACTGGGAGACAGTATAAGGACGTTTCTTCGTTAGGTAAAAAGATTCAGGATAACAAAATCGCAATGGGCGGCAGGCTAACGACAAGCCGTGCCGCCCTTCTTGTTTAAAATCATACAATCATGGCAGATGAAAATAAAATAGAGCAGCCTTCAGTGGACTTGCAGGAGTTGCTTGACAGCGTGCTGCACGACGAGCCTACCGAGTTCGTGTTCCGTGGAAAGAAGCACAGGCTCGGCTGGCTTCGCAAGGGAACCATGAGCAGGTGTTCTCATATCAGGGCGAAGGAGAAGAACGAATGGAAACGCAACGTCAAGATTTGCGTCTGCATTCTCCTCAACAACATCTGGAAGATTAGATTACTGTATTGGATCTACTGGCGCTGGCTATACTACATCAATGATGTGGACGTGGCCGAGGTTCTGAGAGTTCTCGATGTTTCTAAAAAAAAAATTCCATCGAACGCATTCTCACTGGCTACCATATTAGCGACCGGGATGACGGACGTGATGATGACGATGACGAGGAGCGAAGCAAAAGCTATCCAAGCAGAACAAGCTGGGGAGCAGCCTTCTCACTAGCAGAGAAGTTCTGTTTCCTCTTTCAGCGTAAGTATTTCATCGCAGCCTACGACTACTGGTGGGGCTATTCTTCGGCACAGATTGACCTCATGGTAGCAGACCAGCCTCTTGTCGTCTATCCGAAGACCAAGAAGGAAGGCGGTCCGAAGAAGCACACAAAGAAGGAGATGGATGACCTCTACGACAGGTGGATGGAGAAAAAGAAGAAAGAAGGAAGTCTTGTTGGTCAGAAGATAAGTCTTCCAGATTACTTAAACAATAAACTCTAATTTAAAAATATTCAGGATATGGCAGGTGGAAATTTAGGTGACTTGTGGTTCCAACTTGGTGTCAAGGATAACACCTCCAAGGAGTTGCAGAAAATCATTGACAAGCTTAAGACTGGTGATGATGCTGCGAACGCGCTTCTTCGTGCTCTCCAGGGATTCGGAACGAAAAAGTCTGGATTTAAGGAGCAAGCAGAAAAAGCCAAAGAGTTTGCAGATGTTCTCAATGAGATAAACAGAAGGATTTCCAAACTCAAGAAAAACGATAAAAGCGATGATGCTAAGGATTTGCAGTTAGCGGTAAAAAACGCTCTCTCCTATCTCGATATGCTTCAAAGAATCAATATAGAGCGCAGCAAGATTTCAGAGCTGCGCTCACTGAATCCTAATGTTGATACCTCGAAACTTAGGGAAGCCGAGCTGATGCTTGAGAATATCAATAATCAGCTTTTCAGATTGCAGAATAAAGCACAAGGTGGCGGAGGTGGCGGCGTAGATAGCGCAAAGGTTTTGCAGAATTATGCCAAGGTTCTTCAAATGACATTCCGTGATGTAAAGCAGATTACTGATCAGTTCAAAAAGGAGAACCCTCTTTCTGCCTTTTCCGGTGGAGCAGCAAAGGTTGAAGCTGACATAGCTAGAGTAACCGAAAAGCTCGCTAGGATGCGAGACCTCATGACAGAGGGATCCTTGAAGGGTTACAATACTAATATGCTTGGTGGAAGTATTACCGAGCTTGACAAAATTCTTGCCAGATTACAGGCTGCGTCTGGTAATAAATCAATCCTCACCGATGCTGCGCAGATGAAGAACCTTCTTTCCGATGTTGCTGTAGAAATGACGAAAGCTGCCGCCGCAACGCAGGCATACGGGCGAGAGAAGGGAAAAGTCATTGCGCAGGAGAGAGAGTTTGCGGCAGCTTCAAAGTTGAGCGCCAAGGATAATGATGCGGAACTTAAAGCTTTGTCTGATTATGCAAAGCGCTACATGGCATTGCAGGAGGCCAAGAGAAAGGCAGAAAAGCAAGCCTCTGATGAAAGGAAGAGACAATCTGCTGCCGAAGCCAGACGCATAGAAGCCGATACTGAAAGAATGTCTAGGCTCTATGCTAAGATGTCGCTTGTAATCGGTAGAGGCGAACGCGCCGGCATGAGAGGCCTAGAGCTTGGAGTAAATACAAGTGCTTTAGAAAAAGCTCTTTCGGAAGCAACCGAGCTCAAAAGAAGAATAGAGAATGCCAATATTGCCCTTATGGGTAAGGGTGGTAGGCCTTCCTATTCGTCGTATGTGGAGGAAGTGAACAGACTTTCATCAAGCCTTGCAAATGCTACCCAGGCACAAAGGGATTTAAACTCTGCACAAGATAAAGCTAATAGGAAAGCAGAAGCTCAGGCTACAAGAGATGCCGCCAAAGCAAAGCGTGAAGATATTGCAGCCGAGAAGCAGCGACAGAACGAGTTGAAGAACACCGAACGCCGATACGATTCTCTCGGCAATAAGGTTCGCCAGCTTCGCTCTGAATACAGCAGGGGCATCTCTATCGGTGCAGATGTAAGCAAGGCAGAAGCCGAGATTAGCAGACTCCTTTCTTTAATGAGAGCCCTTATAAATATTAAGGGAAGACTTAATTCAGAGAGCTGGAAGGATAGCCTCGGTATGCTTGGTAATATCGGTAGTGGTCACGATACCACATTAGCTTCTAGGGTTCTTCAAGATCAGAAAGCAGTAAACCAAGAGGTTCAGAAAGGTATCGAGCTTGAACAGAAGCGTCAGCAGGAAATTGCTCAGTCTGCCGCAAAGGCACGAAACGATCTCGCAGCAGCATTCGCCGGAGCAAACGCTGAAGCGAAGAAGATGCAATCCATAGTCGGAGACATCAAATCTCTCTTCTTGCAGGGAGGTATTGTCTTTGGCGCACAGCAATTCTTTAATTCAATCGTACAGACCGGTGGTGAGATTGTTCAGCAGCATGTTGCGTTACGCTCCATCCTTGGTGATGTACAGAAGGCTGACGAGCTGTTCGCTCAGACACAGCAGCTTGCGTTGCAGTCTCCATTCAAGTTTGGAGAGCTGAACCGAGATGTAAAGCAGCTGGCTGCATTCGGAGTCGAAGCAAATGACTTGTATGATACCACAAAACGACTTGCGGATATTGCATCTGGTCTTGGTGTAGACTTCGGACGATTGGGTTTGGCATTCGGCCAGGTAAAGGCTCGTTCTTGGCTCGATGGTAAGGAGTTGCGCCAGTTTGCTTACGCTGGTCTTCCTCTCTTGCAGAAGATAACGGAATTATATAATTCTGAAGGCAAGAACGGGCGCAAGAATTACACCCAAGCAGACGTCAAGAAGATGATATCTGGAAGGCAGGTAAGCTTCGAGGATGTTCAGAAGGTACTGTGGAAAATGACTGATGAGGGTGGTCAGTTCTACAATATGCAGCTCGTGTTGTCCGAAACACTGCTTGGTCGCTGGAATAAGCTTATCGACGCGTGGGATATTATGCTCGGTAAATTTGCAGAAGGAAAGAATGTCATAGGCGGTACGTTCTCGTTTATTATCAACCGAGTAACAGACTTAGTATTAGCTCTTGATAAACTGTCCCCTGCTATGCTTTCTTTCGGAGCTATATTTGCTGCAAGGAAACTCGGACTGATGGCTTCCGGTAAGCTCGGGTTAGGCTCAATAAACAAGAACTACACTCAGCAGATGAACGCTCAGCTGAGGACTTACGCTATCGAACAGCAGCAACTTGTCACAGAAGGTAAGATTACTCAACAGAAGGCGTTACAGAATGTACAGGCAAGGGCATACTTGCTGTCTGATACCGCTTCAAGGGCGAATGCTATGTCTCGTCTTGCACTTGAAGGGAAGATGTCTGTTCTTCAAATGCAAAAAGCGGTCAAGGAAGGTCTTATAACCAAAGAGCTTGTTAGTCAGCTTGCGGTGATGGGACAGATTACAGCAAGACAGGAGCAGATTATACTCGGAGGAACACGATTTGCCGCCGTAATGAATATGGGTATCTCTAAGATAGGTGGAGGAATCAAATCCCTCTTTACGATGCTTGGCGGATGGTGGGGACTTGCTATCGGGGCAGCTGTTCAGATATTCTCCAGCTATAGCAGTGATATGGATAGAATTTCCGAGAATGCGAAGGGATTCAGGGATTCTGCATACAACAAAAAGAAGAGCTACGAGGATGAACTCGCGAACGAGAAGCCTACAAACAGTGCTGACTTGCAGCAGCGGGTAAACTCGATGAAGGAACTCCTTCAAAATAGCGGAGATTATACCCAAACTATAGAAGATCAAATTGCAAGGGCGAAGAATCTTAACGAGCAGTATGATATTCTCAATAAGGGAATAGTTGCCGCTCGTGATAACTCACAGCAGGAAGCAAACGACTCGGATGTTGTTGCTGGAGCACTTGGAGCTTCAGGTGGTTGGGGTTCCGGTAATCCTTTTGCTGACACACTAGAGGATGCTGTCGAAAGCCTTAATGAGGCGGTTATCAAGTATCAGACACTTCTGTCTGGACTTGATGAAGAGACGAAATCGAGAATGGATAGCGTTGCTAATCAATTTCTGAAACCAGAGGAAAGAACCATGTCTCTCGATGAGAAGATTCGTATTCTTGCAGAAAGAGGAGGCGCAAACTGGGATTCTTTCGTTTTGAAGTCAAGTAACGGAAGCAATGATATTGCAAATAGCATTTACAAAATAGGAATAAGGGCCAACAAGGTTAGTGACCAGATAAATGAAATCGCTAAGAAGAATATTCCTAGAATCATTAACTTCCTTAAGAAGTCATTCAACCTGTTCGGTGTAGATTTCTCGAAGTGGTGCAACAGGAATTCTTCACGCTTTGCGAGCATGATAGAAAGAATGCTCGATGCGTGCAAGGTGAATGTTCCTCAGATTCGTGAGTACTTGAAGTCTATCTTCTATCAGGAGGCTGGTGCAAAACAGCCAAAGAAAGCTGGCGGCGGTAAGGTTGAAAAACCAAAGACACCTATGCAGCAGCGAGTTCGCCGAAATTTATCCAAGAAAGGAAAGAGTAGAGCAAAGGTAGAAGCACAGGCGACTATGCTCGATTCTTATCTTGACGAAACTTCCGACTACAATACGGATAATAACCTGCAAACAGAGTTGCAGAACAGGTACAACGAGTATAAGAACCGCGAGAACAAGTTCAAACGCGGTAAGATATCTAAGGCACTTCGAGATGAGGCTTGGGAAAGCTACAATAGCTTGAATCAGGCGGCATGGGAAGGTCTCGGCTATAAATTCTATCCGCAAGACAAAAAGTCCAATAAGGTTCCTAAAGGAAGAAACGGGAATTCAGGTCGCAAAGAAGATATAGAGCTCAAGCGTTTACAGGAACGCCTTAGCAGCTTGAAGTCTGCAAGGCAGATGTACCAGAAGTACAAGAGCATAATGTCTGATGAAGAGGCAAAGAAGAAGACTTACAATCTCTTCCCCGAGGTTACCGGTCTTAATCTTGACGACTATCAGAAGGCTGTCCATTCTCTCCTTGAAGGATTCAGTATAAATACCACAGAGAGAAAGAAGTTCCAGACTTCTATCTATCGTGAGGTTGCAGAGTGGCTCTTCGATGAGAAAGACAAGAAGGAGTACGAGAGAAAGACAGCTGACTTCAATGAGTCCATGAACAAGCTGTCAGAACGTTGGGATTTGTATAAGAGTCTTCTTGAAAAAACTGGTAGCAAATTCTTTGCTGAGTCGGCATGGGTTGACGCATTCCAGATGGATGACAAGGTACAATCTCTTATGAACGAGTATTACGCTCACTACCATGAGATATTCAATCTTCAGAACTCTCTCAATATGACGGATGGTGAAGCTAAGGCAAAGCTTAAGCTACCAAATCAGTACGAAGAGTGGAAGAAGATTACAGAACTACTCCGTGGTAATTACGTTAAGTCTTTGCAGGATGCTGCCGACATCATCGAGAAGACGGAAGATTATGAGGATAAAATCTTAAAGATAAGGGAGAGATACAACGAACTTATCAGCAAGACGAATGATCCTGGTATCAAGGCAAGGTATGAGATACAGAGAGACAAGGAGATTGGTAAGGTTAAGCTTGACAAGTTCAAGAACTCTTCTGATTATCTCAACTTCTACGGAGCCATCGTTTCTCTTGGCATGGATAAGGCTCAGACTATCGGAGCAAGAATCAGGCAGAATATCAATGAGGCTCTGCAAAACGGAGCTATCGATGCGAGAGAGTACGCCAAGGAAATCAAGCAGCTTGATGAGCAGTTGTCGAAGCTGACGAGTCCAAAGAAGACTTTCCTCAATGGAGGTCTAAAGGGAATGACTGAGCAGAAGATTTCTGATGCCAGCGAGCAGATGACCCTCGCAGCAGGTAAAATTGCTGAAGGCAAGAAGGTTCGCGAACTTGGCCTCAAAATGGGAGACGAAAACTTCATCAAACGTGGTGACAGCATGATTGCCAGTGGAAAGGCTATGATGAAAGCTGCTGAGATCCTGTTTAAGGATGGAACAAAGGCGAAAGAATCTCTTGATAAGTTTGCTAACGTAGTAAGCATTATCGACCAGAATGTACAGGGAATGTTCGAAGCATTCAATGACATCAAAGAGACTGCTTCCCTTCTCGGAGCTGACACTGAGTCTGATGGATGGCAGGACGCTTCTGCGTTCTTCGAGACATTCTCTGGTATGTCAAGTTCACTTTCAAAGGTGGTAACAAGCGCAGAGTCCGGCAACGTTGGTGGAATCCTTGCCGGTGTCACTGGCATATTTACCTCTCCTATCAAGGCGTTTGCAAAGGCTCATGATGCTAAGCTCGACAGACAGATAAAGCTCGCAGAGAGACAGCTGAATGAATTGAAGAACCTATCTAGCAATATCAGTTCCGTTATTGAAAAGACACTCGGTGGAATCTATTCTTACGAAAGGTCTTCTGATACAACTAAAAAGCTCAACGATGTAAAGAATGACTATAAGGCTTGGGATGCTTATTCAAAGACTGATACGGGTAAGGCTTTCTTCGGTGGCAAGAACTTTAGCCACTACAGCAAGGAGACCTATGATGCTGTGATGAAGACTGAGATGAATCCTTCCGCATACGCAGATCAGCTCGCCCTACTCCACGCTCAGGAAGACGAGCTAAGGAAGCAGAGGCAAGCTGAGGAGGACAAGAAAAAGACGGACAAGGATAAGATTGCCGACTACGACCAGCAAATCAAGGAGATGCAGTTACAGATCAAGACGTTCGCACAGGACTTCCTTAAAGACGTTTACTCTATTGATATGAAGAGCTGGGCAAGTACACTTACTGACACCATTGTGAGTGCATGGGCTAAAGGCGAGGATGCGGTAGATGCTTACAAGAAGAAGGTCAAGGAAATGGTTCGCGATGTGGTAAAGAATATCGTTACGCAGAAAATCATGGAAAAGGCTCTCGAAAAACCTCTCGAATGGCTCACATCTGTTCTTGACAAAAAGGGTCAGCTTGACGAGACAGATATGGATACGTTTGCAAAGATTCTCAACGAAGTTGGAGAAAAGGTAACTCCCCAAATAACCGGGCTCTTTGATGCAATGAAGAATAACGGATTTGACATGAGAGAGGACGGAAGTTCCTCTGCAACCAACTCGATTAAGGGTATTACCGAGGAAACAGCTGATATTCTTGCATCCTACCTCAATGCGGTCCGACTTGATGTTTCTGTGATAAGGGAAATGCAGGGTAAGTTCATTCCAGAGATGAGCGAGATTGCAAAATCTCAGCTCACGCAGCTTAATCTGATTGCTCGGAATACCTTGCGTAATGCAGATGCAGCAGAGAGAATCGAGAAAATTTTCATTGAGTATAACGATAACTTCAACAGAGTTATCAATGGTACGAAATCTTTAAAAATGAAATAATTATGTTTGACAAAAGAAATTTATCAGACAGAATGAAGAACGAGGCGGTTTCACTGGGTCTTTGCGCTCAGTGGACCGCTGAGTGGCATGACAACTCATCCAAGCATGAGATGGTCGAGAAGTTTGTTAAGGGTATCGACTTCTGTATCGGAAGAAACTGGCCTTCAACCAAGGATATGAAGAAGTACTTTGGTGATGTCATTCACGATCATGGTGTGTATGTTGACGAGAACGTTGACCTGCAAAACCCAAAGATTGTCATCCTCAATGGAGAGTGTGTAGCAAACATCAACTATGACTGGATGGACAGTGGTGAGATATATGTAAGGCACAACTCTTCACTTTACCTGAAGGTTAAGGGATTCTCCAGGGTGTTTGTCAATCTGTTAGATGGTGCAGAGCTTCATGTTGAATGCGAGGATGGAGCGAAATGTTTTGTCTACCAATACGCTGGAACAGTAGCAAAGGCTTCAAAGAACGTCATCATCAGAGATAGACACGACTTTAAATTTTAATTATTTGTATTTTTTATGCAGTTTTATTTGCATATTTATACAGAAAGTATTATCTTTGCTGCATAAAAAGTAAATTAAGGTATGGATAAGTATTTCAGGATATACTTGCAGAAGGAAAAAGATGGTGCCGATGTCATCGACACCATTGAATCCTTCGGCATGTACTGCATGGAGAATCCGTTCAAAACTTGCTCTGACGTTAAGGAACCAATCAAGAGATCCTGGAATGACGAGCATGGAGACGATGAGTACATTCCGAAGGAAGGCCTGTACATGGCATCGTATGAGAACAAGGTCAAGTTCGGGTTCAAGGGGAAGGCTTATGGAGCAAATGAGAAGCTGAAAGCATTCCTTGAATATCTCCGTGGCGGGATGATGAAGATGTACTGCGAGTTCAATGGGATTGGTAGGAAGAACGTGAGGTTAAAGAGCATCGACCAGACATTATATAGGAATGTCAGTGGAGACGAGGATATTCTCACAATTTCCATCACCTTCAAGTTCAACGACCCGACAACGGACGTGAAGCCTGTGAAGTCAAACGGAAAAGTCACGAACCTTCAATAATAACGAACATGAGTAAATTGAACATATATCATAAGGATGGCTCTTTTCTGACAGATGCCAACGAGGAGCAGATAACCATCAAGGGATTGGAGTACTCCGATTCTTGGATGGGCGAATGCTTCGTGACCATAAGCATTAAGAACGCAGCTCCGGTTAAGTTTGAGATTGGTGATTATATCATGTATCGTGGCGAGAGGTTTGAGCTTAACTATGATCCAGGCAAACAGAAGCAGGCAAGGAAGGATAGCTACGGAGATGGATTCGTGTATGACAGCGTTAAGTTCAACGCATTACAGGACGAATTATCTAGGACGGAGTTCTTGGATGTTGTTTTGAATGACAATCAGCTTCACTATACATCATTACCAAAGTTTCAGTTCTATGTTGAGACCATTGACGACTTGCTTGACAGAATCCAGGCGAACTTGAACGAGCAGATTGATGTGGGTAAGTGGAAGATTTTCTCACGCAGCAAGAGCCGTTCAATGCAACGTGGTGTTACGGAGGCAGAATGGGACGAGGCTTATGGAGAAGGAACCGAGGATTTCTCTGATTTCGACTCTAAGTCAATCACGATCGACTCGAAGACTTGCTGGGAGGCATTGGCTCTTTCCAACTCTGAATGGGACATCAATTTTATAGTAAGGAACAGATGCGTCTATGTTGGCACTGCTGGCGTTACTACTCAAAATATCTTCAAGTATGGCCTTGGAAATGGTCTCTACGAGATAGACCAGAACGCTGACTCAGATCAGAGCATCATCACTCGTCTCAGGGCGTATGGCTCCGAGAAGAATCTTCCTGAGCATTACTACGCCGACCTTGGCTCTACCCCATTTCTGAACATAACTGGCGATTACAATGCAAGCTCGACAGAAAACGGACTATCCGTAATGTTAGAAAACTCCGAGTTTAACGGAATGTTTACGAATATAAAGTCGGAAAATGGGTCTAACATGAAGCGCGTTCTCGTATCATGCAAGATTGACGACTATCTGTTTGATGCAGAGTTGGAGCTTGTGTTGAAGGAAGGAACGACTTGTACAACAAGGTTACTTATTGATAATGACAAGACGGTTTCTGATGCAGTAAAGGCGAAGATTGATGCAGGATTTAAGCGGGTACTGTTCTTGTCTGGCGCAAAGGCAACAAAGTTCAACAAGAACAGGATTAATTACGTTCAGAACCTTCCGAACAACATGTCAATCAACAGATTGATGTTGCCAGGATTTCCTCGCTTGTCGCTGAAAGAGTTCTGGGATTCCCTTACAGACGAAGAGAAGAAGTATGTCAATCCAAGCAGACGCGAACATGTATTCTCAACGGACAAGTACCGTCCTTACATTGACTCCATTAATTTGGAAAAGATCGGTCTCCGTTCTGCGTCACAGTTCTTTGACACGGATGATAAAACGAATGGTGTGATTGAAATCTACCCTACTATCGAGGAAATGGAGATTGGCGGTGTTCGTGTGGATGAGATTTACACCGGGTCTAACGTGGAGGACAACGGTAGGTTTGATGACGGCCAGACAGTCGCAAACATCGACATCTATCTAAATCCAGCCATTGACTTCGACATCAACGACCTAAGAAATGATGACTTCACCATCAGTATGAAGGATGGCATGTGCGGAGGAAGGGATTTCAAGGTTGCTTCTTGCAGTAAGATTGATGGAAAGTGGAGGCTGACCATAGAGAGGGTAAAGGATGACGCACTTAATCTTTGGTTCCCATACAAGGACTACCAGATAAAGAAGGGCGATCATTTCGTCCTCACCGGCATTGAATTACCTGACTCGTATATCCGTGCCGCATCCTTGAAGCTCCTGAAGTATGCCATTGCCCTACTTGACAAAAACGACCACACTCGCTATGTGTATCAGCCTAAGGTGGACGAGATTTTCATGGCAAGGCAGCACGATCAGGCTATGGACGATAAAACAGGGACCATCAAGAGCCTGCACGACACATTGAAGGCAGGAGACTTGATGAGGTTCGAGGACGAGGACCTGGGAATTGACGCAGAGATTACCATCGACCAGCTCACGATCAAGGAGGAAGATGGCAAGATTCCGACATACGACATAACACTTCGCGAGGACAAGGAGGTTGGAACCATTCAGAAGATTCAGCAGCAGATTTCTTCTCTTGAGAGTGGAAATGGCGGCAATGGTGGCGGACTAACTGCATCTCAGGTTAAAAGCCAGGTGGCATCCGAGGGAAGCAAATATTTCCTCTCCAAGCTCAAGGACGACACCGCCGCAGGCATAATCATCTTCCAGCAGCTCCAGAAGTTCCTGAAGGGCATGAAGGTCGGAGCGAACGGGGATTGGACTCTTGACGAACTAGATAACACCCATCTAACCACAGATTATCTACAAGTCCGAATGAAGGCTATCTTCGAGACCTTGGAGATATTGCATACGGACACATCGGGTGGTGAATTATTCATCACCCCAGTAGGTAGTAACCGAATATTGAAGGTTGAGGAGGTGAATATTACCTATGATGGTGTTAGTCAGAAGGCTTACAGATGCTACTTCCTTGGTGAGCAAGATGGCTCAAAGGTGGAGAATAAATGGAAGGTTGGAGACCAAGCGAGAAGCAAAAGTTTCAACCTCACACAAGGGAAATATCACAATGTCGGCAATCACTTCTATTGGCGACTAGTCATCGGTGTGTCTACAGAAACCGTTGAGATAGATGGCAAGAAATATCATTATGTGGATTTATCGGACATCGACAAGGACGCAGCCAGCGATGAGCCTATGGTTGATGACATTCTGAATCAGTGTGGTAATAGAGCGGACAACGCAAGGCAGAGTTGTTTGGTATTCTCTGCCGTCGATACCTATTCGCCTAGTGTTACTCTCTATCACGGAGTGAATGGTTATACTTTCAATAACAAGGAGTATGTGGCCTATGGCGTGAACCATTCCACGAACAAGGCTTTCTTCCACGTCTACGGAGATATGTACTTCGGAGACAGACCTACTAGTGCCAATAACTACGAGGGTGATTCCTACGTCAAGTATGATAGCGACAAGAAGAAAGTAACCATCAAGGGTGACTTGGATATTAAGTCAACCTACGATGGAAAGACCTTGGATAAGTACATCACCGAGAAGAGCTTGGATAAGGATGCCGTTGAGACCATTATCAAGAAATCGGAGACGATTGCCGACCTTAAAAACCAGATAGACGGAGCTATTGAGACTTGGTTCTATGACGGCGTTCCTACACTCAAGACCGAACCTGCTAGCGGATGGGACACGGACATGATGAAAAACCATCTCGGGGATTTGTATTATGACAACAAGACGGGCAAGGCATACCGCTTTGCCAAGGATGGCTCTACCTATAAGTGGATTATCATCAAGGACACGGAACTGACCAAGGCACTCGAAGATTCAAGCCAAGCACTCAAAGATACAAAATCAAAGAGACGTATCTTCGGCTCTCAGCCAGTTCCACCATACGACGTGAACGATATGTGGGTCAATGCCACTTATCCTTCTGACGGCAGTACCTACAAGAATGAAATCTTGAAGTGTTCCACCTCCAAGGCAGAAGGTGAAGAGTTTGATATTGCCGACTGGAAATTGGCTAGCAAGTATACCGATGACACGAAGGCAGAGGAAGCAAAGAAAGCCGCTGAGAAGGCGCAAGCAGAGATTAAGGACACGCAAACTAATTTGATTGCCCTCGGAACGACCGTATCTAACAACAAGAAGGCTTTCGATGCTTTTACCTCTGATGGCTACTTGGATAGCTCGGAGATTGCGGCTATTGCGCAGGATAGCAAGCGACTGGAGGACGATTATAATGCAGCCGTTGAGTCGTATAATAATGTTGTTGGCTCTAAGTTCTTGTTGGATAAGGATGGTAATGAAACGACCTATAAAACGGATTTGGTTTCAGCTAAGGCTACACTCGATAGCGCAAAAAATGGACTCATTCACTTTCTTTCTGACATCGTAAGAAGATACAACGATTCTGATTCCGACGAAAAGGCTGCCATCAAGGTGGCTGCGGCTCAGAAGTATACCAACTTCACGAATGCTTATAAGGCTTTTTACGACAAGCTGGGTGTGGCGAACAACTATATCACGTCTAATCTGTTTGATGGTCTCAATACTAAGCTCATCACCAATATGGCAGGTCTTGAATACATCAAGGCTGCACTCGTTGACGGAAGAAAAACAGAAATAAAAGGCGGTCTTGTCCTCACTACTTTGATTGCCTTGCGCAACGAAAAGGGCGATGTTACTTCTGGTATCAATGGAGCGGACACGAAGGAGAATGGCATCGCCCTTTGGCTTGGTGGTAAGGCTATTGATAGACAAGCGTCTACAACCAAGGAGGACGAGATGGATTCCGCTGCCAAGTCTCTCTTGCGCTTTGACGGAACTGGCTATTTCGCAAATGGAAACCTTTGGTGGGACGCAGACGGAACGCTTCACGCAGACCCGACATCTTTCATTATCAATAAGAATAATGTTGGTGTACAGCTCGCTCTCTTCGCACCTGTATGGAAGAGCGGAACGACCGACACAACAAAGCTGGCAAACGTATTAGCTATCGACCCACAGAAGCCGTTCACTCATCTTGACGTATCGGGAAATATTACAACTGAAGGGTCTCTTAAAATCGGTGGTGTTTACCTTTCTTGGGATAGCGACAATAATGCTCTAAGATTATCCAAGGATGCGGCAGGAAAGGAAGCAGCTAACTTCTATGCACTAGGTGGCATCACCGCATACGGAAAAGGTGCAGGTACTTCTGGCGGTGGTGGCGGCTTGAACGGCAGTGTGAAGTATTATTCAGACGCATTGAAGCTTACGTCAGAATCGCTGAGTGAGATTGCCTCTGCCTACTCCATCAAGGCTCTTGATTCTCGTATCTCTAGCTTGGAGGGTGGCAGTGCTACCGCTATCTCTGTCAGCGGTAGCGGTAATGCGGTTACGTCTGTCACCAAGGATGGTACTACTATCAGCGTAGTTAAAGGTAGTACGTTCTTAACTAGTCATCAGTCACTTGATGATTACGTTAATGCAATATCTGTAAGTGGAAGTGGGAATGCTATCACGTCTGTATCTAAAAGCGGAAAGGGTATTACATTTACTAAAGGTGCTACATTTTTAACTTCTCACCAAAGTCTTGCTAACTATGTTACTATCCATGATAGTAGACTTAGTGATAGTCGTTATCCTAAATTTGCTAATCGTACTTGGTATTTAGTAGGAGACGATGCTTGTATTGGCGACCATAATATAAGTGGTTCTTTTTGTGTAAAAAGTGCTAATGATAGTACTAGAGTTGGTATTTCGTTATGGAATAATGCTGAAAGTGATGCTGCTAATATATGGTTTGATAATACAAATATAAACCTTGATAAACAACTTGTTATGAAAAACAAGCGTATTTGGATTCAAGGTGTCGGTACTGCTGGAGGTAATAATAATAGACTTACTCTTGTAGCAGGTATGCCTAGCGGATTAGCATTTAAAACTTCATGCCGTGGAACGATTCTTTATTCTAACGGTATAGCATTTGCTGACCCATATAATGGTAATTCAAATAATGATAGTGGATGGATTAGACATTTAGAAACTTCTGCTAATAGTGGAACTTTAGAAATAGCAGTAGGTGATGATGCTTCAAATGAAGAAATTCATTTCAGATGGTATAATACAAATTCTAGTGCAGAAACTATAGCACACGATATAACTGTTCCTAGAGCTACAGGTACTCTAGCTTTAACTAGTCAAATACCTACTTCTCTTAAATCTCCAAATTCATTATCTTGGAGTGGTTATAATACAGGTTCTTATGATGGTTCTAGTGCTAAAAGTTTTGTTATACCTAGTAACACTAATCAGTTAACTAACGGAGCTGGTTTTATAACTTCTAGTGCTAGCATTAGTGGTAATGCTGCTACAGCAACAAATGCTGATAAACTTGATGGTTATCATGCTAATGGACTTCTTACTGCTCTATCTAATTCTGATAAGGGAATTAGTATAACTGTTGGTGGAACTACAAAAAGTGTGTCAAATATTAGTGTTAATTATGCTAGTAGTGCTGGAAATGCAGATACTGTAGATGGTTATCATGCTATTAGTGGCAATGATAAACCTTTTGGTACTATTCCAGTTATCACTACTTCTGGATGGATGGATATAGGAAAACAGTTAGAGTTCCATTATGATAACTCCACTGGGTCTGATTATTCAACTGTACTTAGTTGTAGTGGTAATTATAGTAACAAAGTTTTTCTTCCATCAGCTGCTGGTACATTAGCTTTAACATCTGACAATGTAGCTTCTGCAACTAAGCTTCAAACTCCTAGAACTATTTGGGGGCAGTCCTTTGATGGAACTGGAAATGTTGATGGAACATTAACTATAACTAATAGTGGTTCAAATGACCCTCATATTATATCTACAGTAAGTAAATGGTTTCATATTGTATCTAAAAATAAACTTGTTTTATATGCTGGAGAATATAATAGTAGTCAAATAGATGCTATAAATATATTATCAAATCATAATGTAGGTATTGGAGTAGACCCTTCTTATAAACTACATGTTAAAGGTGATATTTATTCATCTGATAGAGTTATAGCTGATAAGTCTGTTTTGTCTAACAAATTATATAGTAGTACAAATCCTAATATTAGTACGCCAAATAAATGTATAGAAATTGCAGGTAATACTATTAGAGAATATCATTCTGAAGCAGGTGGTTCACCTTATCATAGTAATATTACTTTAAATGATACCTGTCTTTATTTATCTGCTTATGGTAATATAGATATTTCAGCTGGTCCAGGAACTATAAAATTAGCTACTGGTGGTAGTATTGAATTATCGTCTTATAATGGATTTAGCATAATATATCGAGGTGCTAAATTTAGTGTTGCCCAAACTAGTGGGAATGAATTTACTTGGAGTATGGATAGTATTAAAGCGAATGGAAATATATTAGCCACTGGTGGCATCACCGCCTACTCCTCCTCAGATCTCCGCTTGAAGCAGGACTTGCGCAAGCTGGACTACTTAGGCATCATCAAGGCAATGGGTGGCACGTTCGGTTTTGCGTGGAAGAAGGACAATACAAGGTCTATCGGCTGGATTGCCCAGCACGTCTTGTGCAACCCTCACTTAAAGGACATCGTGGAGACT
>ERZ1034701.8-NODE-8-length-102209-cov-18.622864_pt1 | contig 102209 bp, 110 predicted proteins | sample MGYA00520651_ERZ1034701 | MGnify/ENA primary metagenome ERZ1034701 (study PRJEB33766, sample SAMN09781713) | gut metagenome | biome: gut microbiome | host: Homo sapiens | place: Madagascar | study: EMG produced TPA metagenomics assembly of the PRJNA485056 data set...
GATAGGGGGGGGGTCAAAATCACCCCTATACTAATTAGAAAGGTGGAGAAAAGCAGTAAAAAAAAGAGAAAATTATTTTTCCTATAAATTTTTCATTTATATATTTGCATATATCAAAACTTTTATCTACCTTTGCATCCCAGTAGAGGTTAATGGTGGATTAACCTTTCACCCATGAGGTTAAAAAGTAATGGGTTAGAAGTTGGGTTAGTACTCTCACCTTACATAGAGAGGAGGTTGTCCCCAATACTACTAAAATTGCTACTATATAAATTAGATTGCATGGGCACATCCACCTGAGAAAAGGCACAGGGAATCATGCTTTAGGGGTATAATCAAGAACTGGTCTAATGAAGTTAGTAGTTAAAAGGAGATTAGAAATAACTCTTATGAAGCCATAACAAAGCTTCAGGGATATTACTATATACAAGAATGAAGAAGATAGGTAATTACATTAAGGATTCTATTAAATGGTTATGGCAGTTTCCACAGAATATGCTTGCTCTATGTATAGAGGGTGTATTGTGCCAAGCTGCATATAGAGAGGGTAAGGCAGATGGTAATACTATTATAGTGAATAGTACTCTACCTTCAGCTATGTCTTTAGGAGATTATCTCTTTGTGAATCCTATGTCGTCACAAAAGTCTATTCAACATGAATGTGGTCATAGTAAGCAATCTGATATATTAGGTCCACTATATTTGATAGTGATAGGAATCCCATCATTACTGCATAACATAGTACATTACCTATGTAGTAAGATAGGAATTAAATGGAACTACTACAGTTTTTATACTGAATCTTGGGCTAACAAGTTAGTAGGAATTACTTGAAAGAATATAGATAAGACCTAAAATCAAGCCTAATTTTACTCCTTCAAGACAAGAAAATGATACTTGAATTGAAAATAATTGGAGAAAAGTTTGCACAATTCAAATATTTTGCTTACCTTTGCAGTGCAATTAAGGAAAATTGGTTTTAGGAAATTTCCATATAAGGAATGTTACTTTAACCAGTTGTTTTAAGGTAACATTCCTTTTTTTATTGCCCCATAGTATAGTTGGTTATTACACGGGATTTTGGCTCCTGTAACATAAGTTCGAGTCTTATTGGGGTAACAAAGTAATAGAGAAGATGCCCTCTTAGTACAATGGATAGTACATGAGTCTTCTAAACTTAGAATATAGGTTCGATTCCTATAGAGGGTACTAAATGTTGGGTTAGACGAAGTGGTTAAGTCACCACACTTTCAATGTGGAGATTATGGGTTCAAGTCCCATACCCAATACAAATAAATGGAGCTATCTACTAATGGTTAGGTAACTGCCCTCTCAAGGCAGAAATTTGGGTTCAATTCCCAATAGCTCTACAATTTAGGGTGTGTAGCATAGTGGTTAATGTGCCTGACTGTCAATCAGGAGATTGGAGTTCAATTCTCCCACATCCTGCTAATCCACTTTTAATCTACTAAAGTCCTATCCTACAGAGGTAGGTAGGCAAATGGAGAGGTAACTCAGTGGGACTGGGACTTGTCTTGAAAACAATGGGAGCAGTAAAATGCTTGGGGGTCGGGACCTCATCTCTCCGCAATAATAGGTGTTCTTTGACATATTGGTGAAGGAAAATGGAGAGTAAACCTAAGAGGTCTTAGGGACTGTCTGCTAAACAGATTGTACCAGCAATGGTATGTGTTTCAAGTACACTGCTCTCCGCAATATATGGGTGTAATTCAGTAGGTAGAATGCTGGCTTTGGGAGCCAGTTGTCCTTGGTTCGAGTCCAAGTACCCATACTTAAATGGGCTTTGTAGTGTAATCAGGTTAGCACAAGACATTTGCAATGTTTTAGAGGAGTTCAAATCTCACAAGGTCCACACTATGTTTTCATGTTTTCATAATGTTGAGCTTTTGCTTGGACCCTCTTTTGGGTAGTTAGAGGTTAAAGAAACTACCCTATCAATGCTCCTTAGTTCAGTGGTAAGAATGCTTGGCTTACATCCAAGAGGTCATTGGTTCAAATCCAATAGGAGCAACATAATGGGGATGGAGCTTATATGGTACAAGCTACTGACTGTTAATCAGAAGAGAGTAGGTTCGAGTCCTACCTTCCCCGCAAGAACTTTTGCAAGGAGTTCAGTCAAGTAGCTTGCAATACTTGATGCCATCATTTCTGAAAGTTCTCTGAGTGCAATAAGGAGAAGTAATCAATGATTCGATGTTTTAGCAGGTTGGAGAAGTAGTAATCTTGCCCCACTCATAATGGGGAGACCAGTGGTGCAAATCCACTACCTGCAACTAAATTGGGAAGTAGTTCAATTGGTAGAACACTGGTCTCCAAAACCAGCAGTTGTGGGTTCAATTCCTACCTTCTCAGCTATATTGGGATGTATCTCCTCTGTCTGATAAGCAGTTGAAAGAGTAGTTGGTTACAGGTGAGTTCAATTCTCACCATCCCAACATTGGTCAAGAAGAGTATTAGTTGATGTACTTCAATGGTAGAAGGCTGCTCTCATAAGGCAGTAGTTGAAAGTTCGAGTCTTTCCATCAGCACTGTGTTAGTATTTTAATTGGTTAGAAGTCCTGACTGTGAATCAGGAGGGTATGGGTTCAAATCCCATCTAACACCCCAATATACTGGCATATCCCCTCTGTCTTATACACAGTAGAAAGGGTAATAGGTTGCATGTGGGTTCAATCCCCTCTGCCAGTACTATCTTGGAGTACCAGAGTGGCTAATGGCACAGACTGCAAATCTGATGATTCGTGGGTTCAAATCCCACCTCCAAGTCTATGAGTTATTTAGGTAAATTAATAAGTAATAATACAGGAGTTTCTTCAAAGAACTTCTTCTTAGTAGCAGTTACTTTAATAGGCTTAATTTTGCTATTAGTTCCTGCTGTACTTCTTATAATAGAAGTATGTTATAATCATACTATACAGACAGACCTTAATGGTCTTGCTGCTTATATAGGTGCTGTTGCTGGAGTATTTGCATCAGCAGGTATTACTAAAGCATGGTCTGAAAAGTATGAAAAGAAATAATGCTCCTATAGCTGAATTGGTTAAAGCACCTGTCTCTTAAACAGGGGACTCAAGGTTCAAGTCCTTGTGGGAGCACAACCTCAACCTTGGCAAATATTCCCCCAAAGCATTGATGGTGGATGCTCTGGACTTTTAATCCTGAGAGTAAGGTTCGACTCCTTATGGGGGAACATAACATATTATTAACTCCAAATTTTAATGTTATGAGAAAGGTTATTTCATTAATTAAGAGAGGTGCTAAGGCATACTTTAGACAAGCTGCTAAGACTTATGCTTGGACACCTACAGGAACTATTCCAGTTGGAATATAGTTCCTTTGATGCTGGAGTGAATAATAAATATTATATGGGGTAGCTTTAATGTGGTGAATTAGTGTGGACTGTAAATCCACTGCCTCAGGCTGTTTAAGGTTCGATTCCTTTCTGCCCCACTTCAATAGAAATCTTTGTCCTTGACTTATGGAAGGTGATGTGGGTAGAGACACAAATAAGTCATTATGGGTGCTGGGCAGGTATGGTTACATTGCGGAGGACTGAAAATCCTTAGAACAAAGTTCGATTCTTTGAGTACCCACTATATACTCCTGTGGTGGAATTGGAATACACACTGACCTCAAAAGTCAGGGCTTGGAATAAAGATTAAGAGTTCGACTCTCTTCAGGAGTACTTATAATGCCCTCTTGGTGGAATTTGGTAGACACGCTGGATTTAGGCTCCAGTATGAAGTAATAGTAGTGTAAGAGTTCGAGTCTCTTAGAGGGTACTAAAAATAATTTGAAAATAATTAGGAAAATATTTGGTAGTTCCAATTATTTTGCTTAACTTTGCAACATCAAAATAAGAGAATATGTTTGAAGAAGATAGCCTATTTACTCCAATGGAATCAAGCAGAAGTACAGAAGTATCTGGTTCTCAGTTCTTTATTAACTTCTTAAATCAACTTGAAGGTTGGAAGACTAAGTGTAAGAACTTGCATTGGGCAGCACCTAAGAAGAATATTCATGTATATCTTGATGAATTTAAGGACATTTTGGATGATTATCAGGATGGTCTTGCAGAAGGATATATGGGGATACTTGGTAAAATGCAACCTAATGCTATCAAGGGAACTCCGAGTGATGCACTGAATGCTTTTGACTTTATTAGTGAAGTTAAGTCTGCTACTCTTGCATTTTATGATAAGATTCCTCAAGAGACTGTTTATAAAGGTATAACATCTGAATGTGAAACCTTTATTCAGAATATCAATAAGTATGACTACTTATTCCACTTATGTGATATAAGACCTTATTGACAAGAGATGCTCTCATGGTGGAATGGTAGACACAACAGACTTAAAATCTGTCAATCAGCAATGGTTGTCTGGGTTCAACTCCCAGTGGGAGTACCATTTGCCTCCTTAGTGTTAATGGTTTAGCAAGCCTGTCTTGTAAACAGGAAGAGAGGGTTCAAATCCTTCAGGAGGCTCATAATGTAGGTATGGTGTTAGTGGTTAGCATATGACATTGCCAATGTCAAGGGGTCAGTTCAAATCTGATTATCTACTCAAATGCAGGTATAGTATAAAGGTTAGTATGTAACACTTCCAATGTTAATGTGTGGGTTCGATTCCCACTATCTGCTCAAATATACATCGTGGGGTAGTGTAATGGAAACATGCAAGGCTCATAACCTTGAGAAGCAGTAATACTGTGTTGGTGGTTCGAGTCCACCCTCCGCAACTAATTCAGATAATATGGAAGAGATAGAAAAGGCAAAGATGACAAGAACCAAAAAGACCAATGGTTCAGAGGTTCATCAAGTTATGACTGCATTAACTGATACTACAATCAGAGGTGTTGTAAGGTCAGCTAATGAGGAAGGAATTAAGAGAGAGGATATAGTCTCTCTTCTTAAAGAGAATGGTCAGTTTGTATTAATCTACTTTAGATAAAAACATTATGGAAATGGAAGAGCAGAAGACAATAGAAAGACCCTTGATGAGTGAAGAGGAGTTCAAGGATTATATGGAGAAGAATAGAGTAGATGTTGTGGGAGATTTCTATGAAAGGGATATTCTTCACCTAAGAACTTATGAAGCAGTAAGCAAGTTTAAGTCTGTAAGGAGAGCAATCAGAAGAGGTCATGTATCTCTTGATGGGTTTATTTATCCTAAGAGACCTTTTAACAATGCTAAGCATGGTAAGAACAGTCTGAATGACAGAAAGAAGATGATTTATGAGCAACTTAAACACAGAAAATCAGCCTAATGATTACAATGAAGTGCCAGTATTATACTGCAAGCATTGTCTATCATTGAATATTAGGAACATTCCAAGAATGGAGGATTCAGATTACTGTGATGAGTGTGGCTCCACTGATATAGGAGAATGTTCAATAGAAGAGTGGGAGACTCTATACAAGAATAGATATGGACATAAATTCCTTGAAGAGTATTAACAACTTAATTATAAATTAAAATGGAAGAGCAGAAGGGAAAGGTTGTAGAGATGCAACCAACAACAAAGGAAACAGAGAGACCTGAAAAGATGTCTTATGAGCAGTTAGAGAACATAGCTCATCAGCTTAGTGAGCAGGCTAAGCAGTTATATATGAAGCTGCAAGCTGCTAATATGGGTAACATGTTCAAGAGACTTGACTACTTGTTTAAGGTAGTAGAGAATGGACACATGTTCAAGCAAGACTTCCTTGAAAAGTGTATTGCTGAGATTGAGGAGCTTATGACAGTTCCTGAGGATGTTGAGGAAGATAATAAGGAAGAGGAAACACCAGATATTAAAACTGAAGAGTAAATGCCATATAAGGATGCTCTCAAAAATAAAGAATGTAAAAGACAATGGTACTTAGATAATAGAGATAGAGTTCTGAAAGAGGCAAAAATCTCATATCAGAATAATGCTGTATTGAAGAGGAAACAGTCCAAGGAGTACAGGAAGAATAATATCCTGAAAATCAAGGATAGGTATGAGAAAAAGAAATTGGAAGATATAGAGCAGGTATTAACAAGAAGAGATAAGAACAAGGAGGAAGCTATACTCTCAAAAGGAGGAAAATGTGAAATATGTGGATTTGAATACAATGGAAAGAATGCAGCTTGTTTTGATTTTCATCATATAAATCCAAATGAGAAAATATATAACCCTTCTACTGCTCTAAGACTCTCAAAGGAAAAGAGAGATATGGAACTCTCCAAATGTCTGCTAATTTGTGCTAATTGTCATAGATTAATACATGCTAAGAGAAATGACAAATAAGAAGCCAAATAACATAGTTAGGGTACCTTGTTCTCTTTCAAAAGGATTTTTTAGGTACTGGTTCATGTTCTTAGAGCCTTTTCATAAGCTAACTGATAGAGAGATTGATGTAATTACATCCTTTGTCAAGCAAAGATATGAACTCAGTAAAGTTATCAAGGATAATGAGATACTTGATAAGGTTACAATGAGTGAAGATACAAAGAAGAAAGTAAGAGAAGAGTGTAATATCACTCTCCCACACTTTCAAGTAATTATGGGCAAGCTAAGGAAAAACAAGGTCATTATTGATGGTAAGATTAATCCAAGATTTATCCCTAACATTGATGAAGAGACTGGCACTTTCCAACTATTGTTACTTTTTGAATTGAAATGAATTATCCTGATATAATTGGTAAGGTTTCTGAAGAGTTGAATTTACCTAAAGAAGTGGTAGATAAAACATATAAGGCATTTTGGTTATTCATTAACCAATCTATACAGTTCTTGCCATTAAAGGAGAATCTTAATGAAGAGGATTTTGCTAAGTTAAGAACAAATTTCAACATTCCATCATTAGGTAAACTGACTTGCACTTATGATAGGATGTTAGGTATGAAAAAGAGACTCAAGTTTATTAAACAGATAAGGGAGAAGAAATGAAGAAATTGTTTATTAGTCAGCCCATGAAGGGCAAGACAAATGAAGAAATAGAAGCCGAAAGAGCCAAGGCTGTGGAAGAGGCTAAGGCAGTACTCAATGATGATGTGGAAGTAATTGATAGCTTCTTCAAGGATGCACCAGTAGATGCAAGACCTCTATGGTTCTTGGGTAAATCAATTGAGCTATTATCTGTGGCAGATGCTGCATATTTTGCTAAGGACTGGGATAAGTATAGAGGTTGTAAGATTGAGCACTCTTGTGCTGTAGAATATGGTATAAAAGTTATTGAGTATGTTGAAGGTTAAGAAAATAAAACCAATGTTCACTGCACTTATCACTACAATGGATAAGTATGAACATGATGTGACTACAAGAGGTGGTCTAATTGATACTACTAAACAGCAAGGTGGATTAAAAGAATATCAAACTGTACTTGCAGTAGGTAGTTCAGTAAGAGATATAAAGGTAGGTGATATAGTGTGTGTAAACCCTACAAGGTTTGCAGTAAGAAAACATCAAGCAGGCACTCTTAAAGATGGAATTGTAACTGACAATCCTGTTACTACTTACAATTTTGATGTTGTTGAGATGGATGGAAAGCAGTGTCTATTGCTACAGGATAGGGATATTGACTTCATTATTGAAGAGTATGAGGAAGTTCCTGACCCTTCTCCTTCACCTATTATTCAACCAGAGAAGAAACTAATTGTATAACTCAAAAGAGTGTATCAGGAAAACCAATCTTGATACACTCTTTTTTTTACCAAACTCTATGTATAGCATCTATGCACATATAAATAAATTAAATGGTAAAGTTTACATAGGTCAATCCTCATCACCTAAAAATAGATGGAAAGGGAAAGGAATAGCCTATAGAGGCTGCCATCATTTTTATAATGCAATAGTAAAATATGGTTGGGACAATTTTCACCATATTGTATTGTCTTCCAATCTAACTAAAGGTGAGGTGAATAGGATAGAATCCATCTTAATAAACTATTATGTTAATCTTGGTATTAGTTACAATATAGCTCCTGGAGGGTTTGGTATAATAGGTTCCAGAAGTGAAGAACATAAAAGGAAGATAAGTAAATCCTTAAAAGGTGTGCCAAAGTCAGAGATAGCAAAGCAGAACATGAGGAATAATGCCACTCATCACGGAGGGAAAGAGGTAGCTATGTTTGATAAGGATAATAATCTTATTAAAATATTCAAGACTTGTGGACTGGCTTCTAAAGAAACTGGAATAAAAGCTACACACATTGCAAGGTGTGCAAGAGGCATTAGACCAAGTGCAGGTGGTTATATTTGGAGATATAAATAGTAAGAGGTTATGATGAAATTACTTAAATATGAAGGTTATAAGGTTGTGATAGAACCAGAGCTTTTAACATTAAAGCCCTTCAAACAAATATGGACAAGAGATAAAACAGTGAATAAGGATAGAGCTTTAGCAGAAATTGCTTTCATCTATTTTATGACTGACCCAAGAAGTGACTATCAATATCTTGTAGATGACAAGGAGAGAATGGAAGCTATTAAGGAGGGAGAGGGATTACCTCCTAAATGGGAACCAGACAGGATAGTAACAGAAGCAATGGAATTTTATAAGTCCTTCAAACCAATCTCTGCATTACTCCTTGAAGACACGAGGTTTATGGTTAATAAGTTTAGGGCAAAACTAAGGGAGCTGGACTTTGACAGTCTTGAAGTTAAGGAGTTCAAGGAGATTACAGCCATTGTGAAACAAATTACACCTCTCATCAGAGATTTGGATGAGGCTGAGAAAGCGCTTAATTCTGAAATGAGAAGTTCAGGTAAGATGAGAGGACAGGGAGAAAAGACTATATTTGAGGATGACTTAGCATTGTAACTATGAAAGCAGAGGATATTATAGAGGGTCTTAATAAACATATTGAGACAAGGAGAAGTGAGAGAGGAATTGGGAATGTAGGACACATGGTGTTACAGAAGGAAATTATGCCTCATTCCTCATTCAAGGTTTATAAGATTTATAAGTACACTCTCTGGTTTACCAAGAGAGGTAAATCTTATAGAGTAATAACAGTGCAACATACTGCTAAGGTTCCTGATGGTCAGGAAGAGAATATGTTAAGAGAGATGAATATCATGTTGAGTACACTAATATTCAATTGGATAGGCTCTGATTTTTATGAAGCAGTTATAAAGGGAGAATATAATGGAGTTTCAGAAAATACCAATGAATAAATATCAGACTGAGCTGACTGAGGAATTGGTTAATAGCCTTCCTCAGGAGGTTCAGGACCAGTTATTTGATATTATAAATAATGTGGAATTTGTCAAGAGATTGATAAGTCCTACAAGGGAATATGCTAAGGATAGACCAAGGGATGACAGAGGTAGAATCATTGTAGACTTGGCTAATCCTCATATATTAGAGGATATGGATTACTTCAGACCATCTGCCATACATTATGAAAAGTATGGTACATTTACCAACCTCAGACCTAATGCCAATCCTAATAGTGAATATGGCAAGTGGGTAAGAGAGGAAAGAAGGAGAATCTGGGATGGTTATGTGAGAGAAAGTGATGGAGAGTGGGTCACAGGATATATGTATTGGTTTCTTAACTACTCTCCTATGATGCTCTCCAAGATTAGAGAGTATAAGGATAAGAATGGTAAGAAGAGAAAGTCCAAAAGAGCTGACAGAGTAGAAGCACTTCCTGAATGTTGGGAAGGTATCTATTGGAGGTTCCATTGCTTAGACCAAGCATCAAATGGTGGTTTATATAATAACTTTGAGGGAGGTCAGCACATGGCTGAGCTTGCTTCCAGAGGTAAAGGTAAGTCATATAGTCTTGCATCCATACTTAATCATATCTTTGTGGTAGGTGAGAATGAGGAAGCACATGAGAAGGTAAAGGGTATAGTAACTGCCTATCAAAAAGAGTACCTTACTAAGGATGGTGTTCTTAATAAGTTTGTAGATATGGCTAACTTCTGTGCAACCAATACCCAGTTTCCAAGAAAGAGATTAAAGAACTCTTTGCAGGAAATGACGTGGATAATGGGGTATAAGGATGTAGAGTTGGATATTGAAAGAGGCACTCAGAATACAGTACTTGGAGTATCATCTAAGGATGATGAGTCTAAGTTGAGAGGTAAGAGAGCTGCTAAGATTCTTATTGAAGAGTTTGGTACATTCCCAAGATTAGTTGATTTGTATAATGTGCTTTTACCTTCAGTACAGGAAGGTGATATTGTCTTTGGACAAATCTATATGTTAGGTACTGCTGGTGATAATGAATCAGACTTTGCTGGTGCTCAGGAAATCATGTATAACCCCAAAGGTTATAATATGTATGCTTTGCCTAATGTATTTGATAAGTACAATCAAGGTAAACCTTACTTTGTATTCTTCTTTCCTGGCTATGTAAATAGAAAGGGATGTTATAATGAGGATGGTGTATCTGATGTTATTAAGGCTCTGATTGAAATTCTTATGAATAGGTATAGGGTAAAGTACAATTCTACTGACCCTAACACTATTATTAAGACTATTGCTGAGGTTCCTATTACTCCTGCTGAAGCTATTGTTAAGACAGGTGTAAATATGTTCCCTGTAGCTGACTTGACTGAAAGAATAGGACAATTGGATGCTAATCCTACAGAGTATGATGATGTGTATGTGGGTGATTTAATATTCAATAAAGAGGGTCAAGTAGAATATAAGCCTACTTCTGCTCAGCCTATTAGGGATTTCCCACATAAGGATAATAAGATAGAGGGTGCTATTGAAATATATCAGTTACCTGAGATTGATAGGAATACAGGCAAGCCATACAATGATAGGTATATATTAGGTGCTGACCCTTATGATGATGATGAATCAAATACTATGTCTTTAGGTTCTATATTTGTACTGGATTTATGGACAGATAGGATAGTAGCTGAATATACAGGAAGACCTCCTTTTGCTGATGATTACTATGAGATTTGTAGAAAGCTTTGTCTATTTTACAATGGTAGGCTAAACTATGAGTACAATAAAAAAGGTCTATTCTCTCACTTCTCGACAAGAAATAGTCTCTATCTTCTTACAGATGTCCTTGATTTCTTAAAGGAAAAGCAGATGATGAAGGATGGCTATGGTAACAAGTCAAAAGGTACTAATGCCTCTCCTGCCATTAATGCTTATGCAAGGAGTAGATTGAGAAGCTGGCTATTAGCTCCAGTTCCTATTATGCAGACTATTGATGGAGAAGAGAAAGAAGTAATGGTTCCAAGATTATTTACTGTAAGGAACAGAGCACTGCTAAAAGAACTTATTAATTATAACTCTGAAGGTAACTTCGATAGAATATCTGCTATGGGTATGCTGATGCTTCTAAGAGAAGATAGAATGATAAGGTATCAAGGAGATGTTAGTAAGGAAAAGCAAGAGAGGGCTAATAATAGCTATGATGGTAATGACCCATTCTTTAAGAGGAACTATGACTTTAGGTTTAAGCAGTAAATTTAGTAAAAATGGAGACTAATGGTTAATAAATTACTTATATACTTGCATAGGTCAAGGATTTTACTTACCTTTGCACAGTAATTAGATTGAAGAATATGGGATATGAAATGATAAATTTACCCCCACAGCAACTTCCATTTACTAAGAAGAATAAAGCTTGGAGAAAAAAGCACCTTGATTGGGCTGATTCTAAAACATTCTTCAATTATAGTTTGGTAAGGAAGTCTGTGATACATAAGAAAATAAACTATGACCTCCTTAATGGGAAGCTCCATATGAGTGACCTTGAGATGATACTGAATCCTGAAAAGCTACAGGCAGGTTTCATACCTGACAGGATTCAACACTATCCTATTATGAATAGTAAGTTGAATGTGCTTAGAGGTGAGGAAAGTAAAAGAGTCTTTGACTTCAAGGTAGTAGTTACTAACCCTAATGCTATTACAGAGATAGAGAATAACAAGAAGCAAGAATTACTACAGAAGTTGCAAGAGTGGGTATCTAACACTTCTCAGTCAGAAGAAGAGGCTAATCAAGAGCTTGAGAAGATAAATGACTACTATACCTATGAGTGGCAGGACATGAGGGAAATCAGGGCTAATGCCCTTCTTAACCACTATGTAAAGGAGTTGAATATTCCTTTAATGTTCAATCAAGGGTTCATGGATGCAATGGCAGTTGGTGAAGAGATTTATCAATGTGATATTGTAGGAGGTGAGCCTACTATTGAAAGACTAAATCCACTCAAAGTAAGAATCTTTAAGTCAGGATATAGCAATAAGATTGAGGATGCAGACATGATAATCCTTGAAGATTATTGGAGTCCAGGCAAGGTCATTGATACCTATTATGATGTATTGACAAAGAAAGATATGGAGTACATAGAGAAGATGCCTGACCATGTAGGTCAAGCTGCTACAGACTCTATGGATAATATTGATGAGAGATATGGCTTTGTCAATAATCATATGATAGGAGATGAAATAAGTACAGAAGGATTCTTTTGGGACCCATTAGGAGGATATGATGGAGTTAATAACTCACTTCTTCCTTATGATGTTGCAGGAAACTTGAGAGTACTTAGAGTATATTGGAAGTCAAGAAGAAAGATTAAGAAGGTAAGAAGTTATGACCCTCAAACAGGTGAAGAAGTATTTAACTTCTACCCAGAGACTTATGTAATAGATAAGGATGCTGGAGAGGAAGAGCAGATATTCTACATCAATGAAGCATGGGAAGGAACTAAGATTGGTACAGACATTTATGTCAATATGAGACCAAGAGTAGTTCAATATAACAGACTAAGTAACCCTTCAAGATGTCACTTTGGAATTGTTGGCTCTATCTATAACCTTAATGACAACAGACCATTCAGCTTGGTGGATATGATGAAGCCATATAACTATTTGTATGATGCAATACATGATAGATTAAATAAGCTGATAGCAAGAAACTGGGGTTCATTGGTGAGATTAGATTTTGCCAAGAAACCTAAGGGATGGGATGTAGAGAAATGGTTATACTATGCAAAGACTATGGGTCTTGCAGTAGAAGATAGCTTCAATGAAGGTAATGTAGGTGCAGCTACAGGTAAACTTGCAGGTGCATTAAACAATGCTTCTACTGGTGTAATTACAGCTTCTGATGGCAATCAGATACAGCAATACATTAATCTTCTTGAGTTTATCAAGATGGAAATGGCAGAAGTTGCTGGTATTACCAAGCAAAGAGAAGGTCAGGTAAGTAATAGAGAGACAGTAGGTGGAGTAGAGAGAAGCATGATGCAATCTTCTCACATTACAGAGTGGCTATTTGTAGTGCATGAGGATGTCAAGAAGAGAGCATTAGAGTGCTTACTTGAAACAGCTAAGATAGCATTAAGAGGTAGAAGCAAGAAGTTCCAATATATCCTGTCAGATAATTCAATGAGAGTTATGGAGATAGATGGTGATGAATTTGCAGAAGCTGATTATGGTCTTGTAGTGGACAATAGTAATGGTATTCAGGAATTAAACTCAAAACTTGATACTTTAGCTCAGGCAGCATTGCAGAACCAGACTCTATCATTCTCAACTATTATGAAGTTATTCAGTTCATCTTCACTTGCTGAAAAGCAGAGACTTGTTGAAAAGGATGAAAGAAGTATTCAAGAAAGACAGGCTCAAGCACAGCAACAGCAGTTGCAAGTACAGCAACAGGAGATAGAACAGAAGGCTCAAATGGAACAGGCTAAGATGCAACAGGAGGATGCTCTTAACCAAAGAGATAATGAGACAAAAATTCTTATTGCACAGATGCAGGCTTATAGCAAGAATAGTGAAGATGATGGCATAATAGAACCTGAATACTCACAAGAGGCTAAGGACAAGCTAATGGAGCAAATAAGAGAATTTGATGAAAGAATAAAACTTGACAGGGAAAGACTTGAGCTTGATAAGACTAAGGCAAGTACTGATGCAAGGTTGAAGGAAAAGCAAATAAATAAAACTTCAAATAAAACAACTCAAAAATGAGAAGATTTAGAGATATTATAGAAGATATAAAAGCCCCAAGTGTTCAGGACTTATGGCTTAATAATGGGAAACTTAAATACTATGGAGAAAAGGGATGGCAAGATATTAAGGGTCAAGATGCTCCTACTGTAAAGTGGAATGATATTGAAGACAAGCCTGAAACCTTCACTCCTTCAGAGCATACTCACACAAAGTCAAACATAACTGACTTCCCTACTTTAGCTACTGTAGCTACAAGTGGTTCATACAATGATTTAAGTAACAAACCTGACATACCCCCTGCATATTCATTGCCTAATGCTTCTACCTCAGCAAGAGGTGGAGTATTAATGGCAACAGCAGTTGCAGATTTAGCTGGTACTGAGGATGTTGCTACAATATGTACTAAGGTTAATGCCCTATTATCTGCACTTAGAGATTCAGGAGCATTACAATCATAAAGAAAAAGATGAAAGTAGTAAGGAATTTATTGATTAGTAGTATTGAGCCTACAGATACAAATGTGGGATGGTTAAAACCACTTCCAGATGGGAACTTCAAGTTATTTTTTTTTTAATAATGGTGGCTGGACTCCTATCTTGATAGACATTACCATAGAGTCTGTGGGTCAGTTAGTATTTCAATATGTGGAAGATGTTCCAGACATAGTAGTATCATAATAGAAAAGAAAAAAAAAATGGGAAAGATAAAGAAGATTTTAGAAAATGAATTAGTAGGTGGTACACAGACTACTGATATATATCCTGTTACTTCTATCAAGGCTGTCTATGATGAGAATAATGAAAGGCTTGACCATATACTTAGCAGGAGAGGTACAGTAAATGTGTCCACTAATTATAATGATGACCATATAGCTGAAGTGCTAACTCTGGCTCAAGCTATTGCTAAAGTGCCATCAGGTGATAGGGTACTTGGATTTACTATGACTTTCTTAACATCAAAAGGTTGGAAAACATACCAATTTAATGGAGATTCAGTATCCAATTGGGCAGATACTAATTTATGGATTAGTGCATCATCTGAGCATAATACATTTGTATATTCAGACAATGACATAGCAAATAGTGTTATTAAAGAACTATACCTGTATAAAGAAGATGGTAAGATAACACAAGATTTACATATTTCTCAGATTGTAAAAAATGTAAATGGTTATTTTGTAGTTATAACAAATGGAGAGGGTCAAAACGTAGCTGCCCTGTATGAAACTGATGCTCCAAGCAATAATGAAATAGTCACTATTTCTGAAAGAAACTCAAGTGGAATCAAGGGGGAAGCTATAGTAGACTATTCTAAAATAGATGATGGTGCCTATGTAATGAATGCTACAATTAACGAGATTGCATTTAGTTTAATTGCTAACAGCACTATATATAGTAGCCATAAGATTGGGGAGGTAAAGGCTGATATTGAAGACATTAAAGAAAGTGACAAGACATTAAATAAGATAGTTTATGCTAATAGCACCCCTCTCAATAAGTATGTTAAGGAATTATATCTGTACAAAGCTGACGGAACACCTATAGACAAGAATCTGTTCTTCCAAAGTCTTATTAGGATTAGAGAATCAGATAAAAGAAGCTATCTTGTCATAGCTGATGATGAGAATATCACACAGTGTGCATTTGTGTCAGATACAAATGAGGTCCCTACTAATAATACCATTATAGTGTTATCTGAGAGAAATTCAAGTGGAATTATTGGAAAAGCTATAGTAGATTTTGAATCTATGGTAGATGGGGAGAATTATAGTGACCATGCGTTATTAAATAAAAAAGCATTTTCAAAGAATTTTTCCAGTACAATATTAGCCAAAGAGCTTATTGAGGAAATAACAACAGAAGTATCTGAAAATACTGAAAGGATAGAGACAGTAGAGGTGGATAATTCTGCTTTGGAAAGCAGAGTCACAAAAGTGGAAGAGTCCGTATATAATTATATATATGAGGCAGTCTCTCCTGCAATAGTTTCAAATAAGTACCTATCAAATGATGGTGTAACTGAGGTTGGTTTGAATGATTTTTATATAGCATCCTTTGGAGTAGAGGGATATGATAGGGTCAGAGTTACAGGCACATTTTTCAAACTTGGTTGTGCTTTGTGTTTCAAAAATAGTGAAGGAGAGATAATTGGTAATGTTATTTCCACAGACTCTACTATAAATACCACTATATCTGCCGATGTTCCTAATGGAGCTGTAACAGCATACACATCTTATAAAGAACAAGGCAGTGAAGGACATTCACAAAAAGTGGTTAAGAAGTCTTCCAGAGTTAAAGACTTAGAGGACAGGATGCAGATAGTAACATTAAGTGAATTTGAAGATGCAACAGGAGTAGAATATACCGCAGGAAAATATTTGAAAATTGACGGCATAACAGAAGTAGAAAATGCTGCATTTTCTATTGCTAAAATTCCAGTACAAGAGGTTTACAAAGTTGAAGTTAGTGGGTTTGTTTCCAACATTATGTGTGGACTTTGTTTTAGAAATGCACAGGATGAGGTAATAGGAGAGGTTCAACACATAACTGGTAGTAGTGCATGGACGACATTCTCAGGGGAAGTGCCAGAGGGTGCGGTTTATGCCTACACAACATATAGAACAAGTGATGGTCATTCTATCAAAATTCAAACAAGAGAGATTGAAGCCTTAGAGGATAGAGTTGTTGATAATACAGAGAGGATTGAAGCCTTAGAGGATAACATTTCTCCTGATTTGGGTAATTTTATAATTGAAAATGTGAATTTTATACCTATATTTGGGCAATCATTGTCAATAGGAGCTGCTGCAACCCCAATTATCACTTCTAAGAGAAAATATGAAGCTGGTATTAAATTCAATACTGGTATTAGATGCGCAAAGAAGGATGTATCTGCATTTACTTCATTTGTTCCACTTGTAGAGGAAACAAGTGGTGCTACCAGCGACTCAGCAGGAACAGGTGAAACAGTAGCCAGTGGTTGTGTAGAACAGCTTGTAGAACTTCTATGCAAGGAAGTAGGTATAAGCCCATACTCAAAGTATTGGAACAATCACAAATTCCTATTTGGAAGTTTTGGTGCTGGCTCTACTACAATAGCTATGCTTACAGAAGTGCCCGAAACAGGTATTGGTTATTACCAAGGTGTAGTTAATGCTATGCAGGCAGCAAAAAATATATGCGATGAAAATGGTTGGACATTGAATATTCCTGCATGGATATGGATTCAAGGAGAGACTGATATGAAGCCTGTATCAGCAAGTGGACCTGCTACTGATAAGGAGACTTACAAGTCTGCTTTGCAGAATCTTGCAATACAGTTTGATACTGATGCAAAAAGAATAACTGGTCAATCAAATGAGGTTAAATGTATTTGTTACCAGACTGCTTCTCAGAATATATGGGGTAATACAGCTAATTACACTACAACAATTATGGATGTCCCCACAGCCCAGATGGAATTAGTAAGGGATAATGATATGTTTGTAGCATCTAATCCAGTCTATATCTTAGACCATTCAGATTCGGAGCATATTCATTTATCTGCAAAAGGTGAGAAAATGATGGGTCTATATTGTGGTATAGCACTAAAAAGTGTAATTGATGGCAGCTATAATAAGAAAGGAGTGACCCCAGCTACCTATGTCATAAGTGGTAATACACTTGTAATAAAATGCAATGTGTCATGCCCACCACTTAAAATAGATAAAACATGGGTGAAAGAGATTGATAATCTTGGTTTCAAATTACTTACTTCTGAGAATGTAGATATAATACAATCCGTAGGAGTATTTGATGATGAGATTACTATTTCATGTTCTCAATCTCCATTAAACTGCAAGCTGTTTTATGGATTTAATGGTAATTCAGGATATGATGGAAGATTGAAAGGCTCAAGAGGTAATATATGTGATTTTGGTGACAGAATATATAATGGAGATATAGCTGGTAAACAGTACTCTATTTCAAATTACTTATACACCTTTTGCTGCCTATTGTCTTCTGAATCTGGCACAGTATAGTTAAAGTAGAGTTTGCCACATGGTAAACTCTATCTAAAAATAAAAAGAATAACTATGAGTAAGTACATAAAAAGTGCTATAGTTTTCATAATATCTTCTCTCATTATAAGTACATGTGTACTATATAGTAATAATCAGAGGCTTAGGGAGGAAGTATCTGTAGTAATGTCTAATCAGAAGGCATTTATAGCAGAGAACTCTTCATTAAAGGAAGAGAACAGGGTATTTAAGTTTACTGTAGAGCAGCTTAACTACTACAATGACTCTATCTTACAGAAAATGAATGAGGTCAGGAAGGAGTTAAATGTAAAGGATAAGGATTTGAAGCAAATGCAATATCTATTGTCAGAAGCTACAAAGAAAGATACAATAGTATTCAGAGATACTCTGTTCAGAAAACCTACATTAGACATAGATACACTTGTAGGAGATAAGTGGTATCAAATGAAGCTTGGGCTTAAATATCCAAGTACAATCACTACAGACCCTAAGTTTGTTAGTGAGAAGTACATAATGGTGGATTATAAGAAAGAGACTATAAATCCCCCAAAGAAATGTTGGTTACTCAGGCTATTTCAAAAGAAGCATAAAGTAGTAGAAGTGAATGTTGTGGAGAAGAACCCTTATATTGAGAACAAACAACAAAGATTTATTGAAATTGTAGAATAATTATGATTGACTTAGGAATACTAATCACTGGAGGTATAGGGCTTATTACCACAATAGTCAGTGGCTGGACATCATGGTTCTTTGCAAGAAAGAAGTATGATAGTGAAGTTGATAGTAACCTCATAAATAACATGAAAGAATCATTAGACTTTTATGAGAAGCTCTCTACTGATAATAGAGAGAGGTTGGAAGAGGTACTAAAAAGAAATGCAGAATTAGAGCAGGAAGTGGGGGAGCTTAGGAAACAGATGTTTAACCTTATGAGTTCCATATGTACTGACCTTACCTGCCAATTAAGAAAGAGAAACTTAAACCTTTTTAATGAGCATGGAGTTAATAGTGGACAGAAAATGGAAGAAGCAGAGCTACACCATAAGTAATCTTACTATTGATGGGAAGTGGTTTTGCAATGTACTTGAAGATGCTGATAGGGGGTTAGATGACTCTATGAGCATAGCTAAGATTAGGGAATTGAAAAAGCCCTCAATTACAGCTATCCCAAAAGGTACTTATGAAATTACCTTAGATGTTATCTCTCCTAAGTATTGTACTAATAGTTTTTACAAGCAAGTATGTAATGGTAAAGTGCCAAGACTACTTAATGTAAAGGGATTTGAAGGCATACTTATTCATGCTGGTAATACTGACAAAGACTCAGCAGGATGCCTATTAGTAGGTGTCAATAAAGTTAAAGGTCAAGTAATAAACAGTAGAGAAACTTTCAAAGAGCTATACAAGCTCCTTAAAGACAAGCATGATAAAGGTGAAAAAATAACCATTAAAATTCTATAGTTATGGCAAAGAAATGTGGTTGTAAAGGAAAAGGTAAAGGTAAGAAAGGTAAATAACTAAAAGTGTAAAATTATGGCAAGAGGAAAGAGAAGACCAAAGCCAATGTCACCAAAGGCTGGTATCAAGAGAACAAGGTATGGCTGTGGAGGAAAACTTAAATAAGAGTATGTACAAGTTACTTATACTAATGCTTAAATACATACCTATGTTAATATCATTAGTATATGTACTAAACACAGCTTTATCCTACTTTTATATAGACATTCCTGTATTGAGCAATCTGGCAGGAATGTCTATATTGCCTTGGATATTTATGTATTTATCTGCGACAGTATTTAGGTTTTGTTTATATCACAAGATGTTCTTACATTACATCTTGGTAACTGATATAATAAACATAATTGATTACTATGTAGGTATTCCAATTGAGGACTTAGAGCTGCTGATGATTCATGGAACTATAACAGGATTATTCCTGTTTGTAATATTGTATTTATATGTTAAGAGTCATAAGAAGCCTACTATTAAAGATAGTAGATGATATTGATGCAGGCAATTCAAATATATCTGAGGGAGAAGCTATAGAAATAGTAGATAGTTTGAAGAGGTTTACTGATAAGGAGAAGAGATTAAGCAAGTATGCAGCTTGTGAATATTTGAATGTCAGTAGAGCAACTTTTGATAACTATGTTAGAGAAGGAAAATTACCAAGAGGTAAGCATGAGATAGGTTTCAAAGAATTAAGTTGGTCTAAGAAAGACTTAGATGAATTTATAAAGAAAATGAAAGGAAAGTGATATGATAACCCAAAAGAAGATGATAATACCTATATTTGATTACAAACTCACTGTAGTCATATTTGACAAGTGGGAGGAGTTAGGAAGATTCTTGCCCAAAGAAGAAATGGAGCAGGAAGCCAAAGCTATAACTATAAATCAATATGGAGCATCCCTTGTGGCTATCAATTCTAAGAGAGGAAGCAGCATTATCCATGAAGCTGAGCATATAAAGAACTCTATATGGAGATATATAGGCTATACTCCTCAAGAAGATAATGATGAGGTAGATGCTTACCTTATAACCTACATATATGACAAGATAACAAGTGTATTCTACAAGCATGATAGAGCAGCCAGATAAAGAAAGGTGGAAAGATGTAGTAGGGTATGAGGGATTATATCAAGTTAGTAACTTGGGCAGAGTAAGAAGCAAGGATAGAATTATAAAATACTCTGACGGTAGAACTGTGCATAGAAGAAGTTTTATAAAGAGACCTACATACTCAAATGGGAGCTATCCAAGAATAGGACTGCAAGTCAATGGAAAGTTAGTGATGAAATTTGTCCATAGATTAGTAGCTGAGGCTTTTATCCCCAATCCTAACAATTATCCCATAGTAAATCATAAAGATGAGGATAAGAATAATTTTGTAGCATCTAACCTTGAATGGTGTGATTACAGTTACAATACTTCTTATAGCAATAAGGGAATAGACAGAAGAAATGAAAAGGGGAAAGTTTCTAACTTTAGGATTGTCTTAAAATTAACCTTGGAAGGAATAGAAGTAGGTAGATATAATGGAGTGAGGGAAGCCTGTGAGAAAAATGGATATAAAAGAGGCAGATTAGATTCTGTATTGTATAATAGTAATAGTAGGATTTTTGATAATTTTATTTGGGTATTGGTTTAGCAACATAATGCTAATTTAATTGACTGATAATTAGCAAGTTGTAAAGAGGGATAGTACTGTTAGGTATTATCCCTCTTTTTGTTTAACTTTGTTCCCTGTAAGCTTACAATAAGAGAGATAAAACAATAACTAATTTCAAAAATTGCTACTATGGAAATAATTGAGAAGCAAGTAGAAAAGGTAAAGGAAGTTCCTGCTGATGGCTACTATGGCTATGGTTATGGTAGAAGAGACATCAATGGTAAGGCTAATGCAGGTCTTACTCTTGGTATCATAGGTACTGCACTTGGTGCTTGGGCACTATTTGGTAATAGAAGAAGCAGTGGTCTATTAGGTCTTGCTGGCTCAGGTTCAGGTATGGGTGGTTCAAACATCAATATCAATGGTCTTGAGGCTGGTCTTGGAACAGCTAATGGTATAACTTCTCCTTCTGCTTTCCAAGCATGGGAAAAGAGCTGTGAAGATGCTTTGGCTCTACAAGGAGCTATTTACACTCAGGCTCTAAACTATCAGAACAACAGATTTGCTGATAGACAAACTCTAAACTCAGAGCTATTTAGCTTGTGGAAGAGTCAGATTGATGCTGACTTTGGTCTATATAAGAGCACAAGAGATAGCTTTGATGTAATGACTGCAAAGCAAAACCAAGATGCTTTCAATCTGTATAAGTCTCAAAGAGATGCTGATGATGACATCAGAAAGGAATTAAGTGACTTGAAGGCTCAAGTAGCTATCAATGCTGCTGTAAGACCATATCAGGACAAGCTTATCCAATGTGAGATTGACAAGGCATTTACTGCTGGTATTAACTATACTGACAGAAAGACTTGCAAGGCTATCTATGGTCAAGTTACATTGCCTAATACTCCTACAGTAACAGGCTATGTAGGTGCTAATGCTTGTGGCTGTCCACAGGTTGTAACTGCTGCTACAACTTAAAGTAAGGGGGTAATTCCCCTTACTTTTCAATACTAATCTTAAAAATGTATAGATATGATTCCAATAAATCAGGTAATATTAGGAGGAGGGGACCCACTATTGGGTAATAGTATGGTAGGCAATAGTCTGGATGAGCAACTACAGCTTATTGAGAAGTATAAACAAAACCTTGAAGCTGCAAAGCAATTAAGGCAACAAGTCCAACCTGTTCAGCAACCTGTACCACAAAGAATGATATGGGATGAAATAGATGCTGAAATAAGCCCTATGACAGATGAACAGAAGACAAGAATGCTTCAAGATGAGGACTATGTAGATACTTATACTAAGATACAGGATATGGTTCAAGCAGAAATTCTCAACCTTGTTAAAGGCAGGATTGAAGCTACTCCAGAGGGTAAAGAGCTATTACAAAGGCAATTGAAGATAGTCAAGAAGTTAAAAGGAAAGATTATTCAAGAGACTAATAGGGAAATGGAAATGTTTAGGAAGTTCAGGGAGTTCAGTAAGACACATCCTGAAGTGACTTATGAAGAATTTATTAAAGCAAGTATGTAATTATGGTGACTATTATGCAATTGACTGATAATCTGAAGTCTTATATTTCACTTCAGTTGGAATCTATGGCTAAGACTAATCCTATGATTGGTTTTATGAAACCTCTTATTACAAGAGCATTAGATAAGAACTTTAGTAAAGTAAGCAAGGCTTTAGACCTTATAGCTGACAAGGATGGTAATATAGACATTGAGAATATCCTCACTGAAATGATGGAGAATTTAATGACTACTAATCCATTTACCTTCAAGACCTCATTTGTTGGAGACATAGAGATTGGTGGAGGAGAGATTAAATTCAATCTTCCACTAACCAATAAAAGGTTGGTATTGAATATGACAGATTTAGAGACTTTCAAGGAAATGTTAATCACTAAAGACTAAGAATATGGATGAACTTATGATGTATGAGTACCTAAAGAAAAAAGGTATGGGTGGTATGAATGAGCATGAGTTCATGGATAAATTCAAGGATTTTATGGGTAAATATAGGAGAAGTTCAATGAGACATGGCAGAGAAGGAGACTTTATGCCTATGGATGACTTCTATATGAGAAGACATGGAAGACCTGATGAGTTCATGGATATGTTTGATTCAAGAGGTGATAGATTCTCTGATAGATTCAATGAGTCTGGCATGAGAAGTGGTGATATGGATAGGATGATGAGATACATGAGGAACTCAATGAGGGGTTCAGAGAGTGAACACTTTACTGAGTCTGAAGCTAAGTATCTTGTAGCTGATATGTATCATACTGAGAATGGCAGAAAGTACAGTGGTGAGAAGTTTGATATGCACAAGGCAAAGGAGATTTGTGAGAGATATAGGGGAATACTCCCTACATCTGCTACAGTTGCTGATGTATATGTTGCAATCAACTCTCAGTACCATGACTATGCAGAACTGTTTAAGAACTGGTTTGGTGATGGTATAGAACAGAAGATAGTTGAATCTGCTATTGTATTCTGGTTTAAGGATGCAGATTGCAAAGCTGAAAACAAGGTAGTAGAATATCTTGGAGAATACTAATAAGATAAGGGTAAGAGGTAATCTTACCCTTTCTTTTTGTCCATATTGCAAGTATTTTACTTATACAAGTAAAAGCAATTTATTTACTATGTTGTAGATATGCAAAACTTTACTTACCTTTGCACTGTTTTAAGAACAAAAAGGTAGAAGAGTATGGAAGAAGAACTTAGCTTAGATAACATCTTAGGAGCAGAGGAAATTGAGAATCTGTTTGTAGAAGATGAGGATACACAGGATACCCCACCTGCAAATGGGGAGCCTCCTAAGAAAGAGGAGGAGCCAGATAAGGATAAAGAAGAAACTACTGAGGTTGTTGATGTAGATAACTTATTTACTGATACACCAGAGAGCGTAGGTAGTGGAAAAGAAAATACAGAGGAAAAGGAAGATACCACTCCTAAAGGGGATGGCACTTCTCCCAAAAACTTCTACTCTTCCATTGCCAAAGCCTTGAAAGAGGAAGGTATCTTCCCAGACCTTGATGATGAGGGCTTATCTAAGGTTAAAGACCCTGAAGACTTTAGAGATTTAATTGACCAACAGATAAAGGCAGGTCTTGATGAAAGACAGAAAAGAATTGATGAAGCCTTGAATGCTGGAGTTGAACCTACAGAGATTAGAAAGTATGAGAATACTATAAACTTCCTTGATTCTATTAAGGAAGAGAATATCTCTGATGAAGGTGATAAGGGAGAAAAACTTAGAAAAGACCTGATTTATCAAGACTTTATCAATAGAGGTTATAGTAAGGAAAGAGCTGCAAGAGAGGTGCAAAAGTCTTTCAATGCTGGTACTGATATTGATGATGCAAAAGAGGCTTTGAAAAGTAATATTGACTTCTTCAAAGATAAGTATGATGAGCTTGTCAATGAGGCTAAGTCAGAAGCAGAACAGGAAGAGAAAGAAAGAAAGGAACAGGCTGAAAAGCTTAAATCATCAATCCTTAATGACAAGGATGTATTTGGGGATTTATCAGTGGATAAATCTACAAGACAGAAGATTTATGATAACATAGCTAAGCCTGTGTATAAAGACCCAGAGACAGGAGAGTACTTTACTGCCATCCAAAAGTATGAGATGGAAAACAGGACAGACTTCCTAAAGAATATTGGGTTACTTTTCACACTAACTGATGGCTTTAAGAACCTTGATGGTTTGGTGAAAGGTAAAGTAAAGAAAGAAGTAAAGAAAGGTCTTAGAGAGCTGGAACATACTCTCAACAACACAGCAAGAACCTCAGATGGTAATCTAAAGTTTGTCAGTGGAGTTGATGAGGACCCTGAATCCTTTATTGGAAAAGGGTGGAACCTTGATGTCTAAGCCTATAGTATAGAGTAAAATAACTGATAAATTAAATTATTTATGGCTGGAAAATTAGGTAAGTTTCAAATGGTAGGCTTCCAACACTGGAAGGGTCTTACTAAGGAAAACCACCTTGGTTCTATCTTTCAGTTAGCTCCACAGAAGGCTACAAACCTAATGGTGCAACTGTTGGCTTATTACAGAGGAAAGACACTTGACACATTCCTAAATCAATTCCCAACAAGAGAGTTTGAGGATGATAATGAATACTACTGGGATGTTATTGGTTCTTCAAGGAGAAACATTCCTCTTGTAGAGGCAAGAGATGAAAATGGTACTGTTGTTACAGATGCCAGTGGTATGATTGGAGTAGGCACTGCTCCCTTCTATTTGGTATTCCCTGAGGATTGGTTTGCTGATGGTGAATACATTGTAGGTAATCTGAATGAAATCTATCAGTTCAGAATACTTGGAGACCCAAGAATGGAGGGTACTAATGCAGTGTATAAGGTAGAGCTTGCTGGTGGTAACACAGCAGGTGTTCCTGCTGAAAGATTGCTTGCAGGTGAGAGATTCTCAGTTGAAGCTGCATTTGTTGAGAAGGAACTTTCAAGAAAGGTTGGTGATGTAAGATTTACAAGCCCTGTTTCTATGAGAAATGAGTGGTCTGTAGTAAGAATCCAACACAAGGTTCCAGGTTCTATGTTGAACAAGAAGCTGGCTGTAGGTATTCCTATTGTTAAGGAAACTGAGGGTAGATATACTAAGTCAGTTGCTACAATGTGGATGCACAATGTAGATTGGGAAGTAGAACAGCAATTCTCTGAGTACAAGAACAATGCACTTGCATTTGGTAGAAGCAACAGAAATGCCAATGGTGAGTACATGAACTTTGGTAAGTCTGGTAATGTTATTAAGACAGGTGCTGGTCTGTTTGAGCAGATGGAAGTTGCTAATACTATGTATTACAACACATTCAGCTTGAAGCTTCTTGAAGATGCTCTATATGAGCTTTCTGCTTCTAAGTTAGACTTTGGAGACAGATACTTCTTGATTAAGACTGGTGAAAGAGGTGCTATCCAATTCCACAAGGAAGTACTAAAGACAGTATCAGGTTGGACACAATTTGTTCTTGACAACAGCTCTATTGGTGTTATTCAAAAGACTCAATCTAAGTTGCACCAAAACTCATTGAGTGCTGGTTTCCAATTTGTTGAGTATAAGGCTCCTAATGGTGTTAGAGTTAAGATTGATGTAGACCCATTCTATGATGACCCAGTAAGAAACAAGATACTCCATCCAAATGGAGGTGTTGCATTCTCTTACAGATATGATATTATGTACATTGGTACTATGGACCAACCTAATATCTTTAAGTGTAAGATTAAGGGTGATAATGAGTACAGAGGTTATCAATGGGGTCTAAGAAACCCATTCACAGGTCAAAAGGGTAATCCTTACATGTCATTTGATGAGGATTCTGCTGTAATTCACAGAATGGCTACTCTTGGTATCTGTGTTCTTGACCCAACAAGAACTATGTCACTAATCCCTGCAATTCTACAGGGCTAATGATAAAAGGGGAGTAGGATAAGCTCCTACTTCCCTTATTTTATTTCAAAAAGTTAAGGAGAAGATATGGCAGAAAAGAAAATGGAAGAGAAGGTGGATTATACTGTACCTGACTTTGATATAGACAATACAGAGACTCCACTTCAGGAAGTACCAAAAGAAGAGGCTACTGTAAAAAGCCCTAAGAAGACACAAAAGAAAGTAGAGGTATCTGATGATGCCTTAGTTAGTTGTCTGAGAAATGAGAGAATTATTGTAAGACATGTGCCTAAGCTGACAGGTATGTGGGGTAATAACCCTAAGCATGTATTGTCAGGAGGTATGGCAGAAGGTGCAGTTAGAACATTTGTAGTACCAAGATTATCTTCAGGTATGTTTGTTAATGTCCTTACAGACAAGGAAAAGGCATTTCTTGAGGAAATAATGGGTCTTGAATATAATGCACTAAGTATCTACAAGAAGGTAGATAACTTCTGGGATGATTCCAATGAGAATGGTATCAATAAGGTAAGATTGACAAAGCAGGATAACTACTTCAATCTATCTGACCCAGAGGATTATATCAGATATAAGATACTATTAGCCAACAAGGATTATATTGCTCCTTCATTGCAAGCATTGCAAGATACTCCTAAGGCTACTTACCAGTTTGTTATCATTTCTGAGGGTGAAGAGACTAAGGTTGCTAAGAATAATATGAGCACTACAATGATGTGCTATAAAGAGTTTGGTAAGATTGAGGATGATGTTGATACATTAAGAGTTATTGTTGAGACCATTGATGGTAGACCTACATCACAGACTGCTAAACTTGAGTTCTTACAGACTAAGGTTAATAGCTTGATACAGGCTGATAGCAAGATATTCTTGAAGGTTATTACTGACCCAATGCTTTCTACAAAGGTTCTTATCAAGAGAGCTATAGAGGCAGGTCTGATTTCTAATAGGGGTAATTACCTATACTTGAGAAAGGATAATACTCCACTTTGTGAGGCTAATGAAGAGCCTACATTGAATGTAGCAGCTAAATACTTAAACTCTCCTAAGCATCAAGAAGTTAAGTTTGCTTTGGAAGCTAAGCTGAAGTAGGAAAAAAAAAGAGTATGACAACACAGGAATTTTCTAATGAATTTGATGTTCTGTATAACAATATAATGAGCAATCAAGCTCCAGGTCTTGATGAGTATGAGAAGTCTGTCTTTTTAACTAAGGCTCAGTTGGAGATATTGAAGAATTACTTCAACCCCAAAGGCAATAAGTATGGACAGGGATTTGATGAGAATGCTAAGAGACAGATAGACTTCTCTACTCTCATAACTGTTGCTAAGCCATCACAATATACTCCTGATGGGAGCTATGTTAAGTTTGATGATAGAAGCCAACTCTACAAGATGCCACAGGACATTCTACTTATGTTGAATGAAACAGGTATCAATACTGTAGATGGAGTTAAGAGATTGATTAGTATAATTCCTATGAATTATGAAGAGTATGCAAGACTTATGTCTAAGCCTTGGAAGCAGCCCCTAAAGAATCAAGGTTGGAGACTATTCCAATCTACTGGTGGGGTTGATTTTATCTCTGAGGTGGTTATTAAATATAATAGTTCTTTGACTGATTACAAGATTAGATATGTAAAAAGACCAAAGCCTATTATACTTGCAAATCTGGCTGATGAATATTCTAATGTATCCATTGAAGGAATAAATACAATCACAGAATGTGAACTGGACCCTATTCTTCACCCAGAGATTCTTCAAAGAGCAGTAGAACTTGCAAAGTCTGCCTATACAGGAGACTTGAAGAGTAGTGTAGAACTTGGTCAAAGAAGTGAATAATGACAACTGAAGAATTTTCTAATGAGTTTGACACCTTACTGAATAGCTATTCTACCATAGAGGCATTTGGAAAGACACCAAGCACTATTGAACTTGATGAATATGAGAAGTCTGTATTTCTCACTAATGCTCAAGAAGAGATAGTGATAGGTATGTATAATGGTAAGAATCCATTTGGAGACTCATTTGAGAGGACTGAGGAAATCAGAAGATACTTGAGTGACCTAATAAAGACTTACACAACTACTGACAAGAAAGTAGGATATACAGGACTATCCAAATCCTCAGTATTCTTTGAATTACCTGATGACTTATGGTTTATAACCTATGAAGCAGTTAATTTGAAAGATGATGGATTAGGATGTATGAGTGGTGAAGACATCTCTGTAATACCAATTACTCAGGATGAGTACCATAGGATAAGAAAGAATCCTTTCAGGGGTACTAATGAAAGAAGAGCTTTAAGGCTTGATTTGAGTGGTAAGGTAGTAGAGATAGTATCAAAATATGATGTGGAGAGTTATCTTGTTAGATACCTTTCAAGACCTGCTCCCATTATATTAACTGATTTGACAGATAATCTGTCAATCAATGGCATAAGTGTAAAAACAGAATGTGAATTGAACCCTGTAATACATAGAGCTATACTTGAGAGAGCAGTAAAACTTGCCATCATAAGTAGGGTTCCAAATACAGGAAAAGAATAAAACTATTGTATAATTTAATATTAAATTAAAATGGCAACATTTAGTACAAATCAAGTAAGACAGCTTTATGTAGCAAAAGCACTGAAGACTCCTCATGTACTTGCATCAGATGCTGCTGGCTCTATTGCAGTGAAGAATGATACTGCAAAGAATCACTTGTATTTTGAATATAAGGGTGCAGATAACCTGATGAGAAGTGACCTAATTGACATCAAGAATATCCTTTATGCTAAGGCTACTGATGCTGATGATATGGCACATGAGCTAAAGTCAGTTACAGTAACTCTTGCCACTGATGTTAATGGTGGGGCTCCTGTAGCTGGTCAGGATTATATCCTAAGAATTGCATTCAGACAATATGTAGGAATGTCAGATGAAGACCAGTACTACAAGTATGGTATGGTTCATGCCTATGCTGGCATGGATGCAGATGAGTTCTATAAGGTTCTTGCATTATCAATTGCTAAGAACTTCAGTAGAGAGGTAGTACCTCTAATTAAGATTGAAGTACATAGTAAGGCTACTAAGAGCAAGGGAGGATTTGACTCTAATGGTTACATGGTTGTAACTCCTACTACTAAGGATAATGGTAAGAGTGATACTACTAACCCATACTATGCAACAGATACCCTTGTAACTGATATTGATAGTATCAGAATTACTGAGGTAGAGCAGCCTTGGAGATTAGGTGTTATGGCACAGACTCCTGTGTACTTTACAGTACAGCCAGTTGCTGTAATGGTAAATGGTGATGAAAGAATCTGGGCTACTGTAACTGAGGGTACAAATGGTACTATTGGTAATGGTAAGAAGATTGCTGACCTTGAGTACTTCTGCATGGGTGAAAGAGGTGACATCTATAGAGGAATTGGATTCCCTCATAACATTGTTACTACTTACCTTGTAGACCCAACAAAGACATATTACACATTTGATATTCACTATGCTTATGTTGGCAACAATGAGTCAGTTCAAAAGTCTGAGAAGGATATAACTATTGTATGTTCTGATAAGACAGAATTTAATAAGATTGTTACAGCCTTCAATACTGCAACTGGTCTCACTATTGCAACTATATCCTAAGATAGTGAAAAGGTTATAAGGGGAGGCAAATAGCCTCCCTTTTGTTTTATATAAAGCATATATTATGGTACAATTTAATGAGTTAAGAATAACCCCTGATGGGCAAAAGCTGATTATAGATGTATCTGTCAAGGACTTAGAGTATTACACAAATGTATATCTTGATACTATACAGATAGATACTCAAGACACTTTTGTTGAGTCTGGTCCAAGTAGTGAAGTTGTATATACAGAAGTTATAGGAGGAGATACCAAGTCAGTCAGATTAGAACTGGGAACAGGAGACCTATTACCAACTCTTAATGACAATCTTTTCTTTGTGTATATTAGGACTAAGGGCACACCTGCTGCAAATACTCCTTGTGGGATGGATAATATTACTACATTAGGAGTTGTATCTAACCTTTATCCTCTGTACCAACATGCCTTTAGTTACATTAAAGAACTAAGTGATACTTGTTCTGTTCCTAAGAACTTCATTAACTACATACTTCAATATAAGGCATTTGAACTTGCTATAAAGACAGGTCATTATACTGAGGCAATAAAGTATTGGAAGAGATTCTTTATGGAAATTAAAGACTCAGTGATAACCCCTAATTGTGGATGCTATGGACAAGGTACTTAATGAATCACTTACAAGATATTTCAATGTCCTATCAAAGTTAGGATATATGAGTTATTCAGAGGTAGATAAACTATTAGTGCTGATATTCATATATGATTTGCTTGAAAGTGATTGCAAGTCCTTTATAACAGAAGAAGAATATAGAATTTTAGATAGTGCCCTGTATTGTCTATATGGTTCTGCTTGCTTAATACCTTATCCTGAGTATATAGCAAACACTTCAATCTCCTGTACAGGCAAGTCAGTATAATTATTACATTAATACTTCTGACATAAAAATAGTAAAATCCTTGTGTAACTGATAATAATTACTTATCTTTGCACAAGGATTTTTAGTTATAGTAAATAATGATGTTATGAGTACATATAAAGAATTAACCTACATGGTACTTGATGAATTAAAGCTGTACTCAGATGATGCCCTATATACAGAGGAGCATGTTATGTTTCTACTTGGCAAGTATAGGACATTCTTACTGAAACAGAGATATTCAGATGTAAAGAAGCAGATACCTGAGAGTAACTATCAGACTATATGCTTGGATTTAATTGAGGTACCTGCTATATCAGGTGAGCCTTGTGAAGGTGGTTCTTATCTAAGAAGTAAGGAGAAGATTCCTTTCCTAATGAAGATAGGTAATCCTATGGTGTATCCAGTTGATTATTATCAAGGGGAGATTACTTATGTAAGTAGGGAAAGAATGAGATATGTAGGGTATAATAGGTATCTGAAGAATATTATCTATGCTTCTATTGGTCCAGATAATTACCTATACTTTAAGTCTTTCAATCCACAATACCTATACCTTGAAAAGGCAAGGATGACAGGTATATTTGAAGACCCACAAGCTGCATCAGAATTACAGTGTCCTGATGAGAATGGTGATACAGTATGTGATGTATTGGATAAGACTTTCCCTATTGAGGATGCTCTTATACCTCCTATGATTGAACTTGTAGTCAAGGAATTATTGGGTGCTGAATATAGACCTAAAGATGAATCTAATGATGCAAAGGATGAGTTGTCAGAAGTAGCAACTAAATAGTGAGTATGGAGTCTTGTCAAGAAGAGAAAGATAAAGGATTGGTTGATTTCCTAAACTCCATTAAAAAAGTGAATGAGCCAAGGGTTCATAAGGTCAGAGGCTCTTATGGTGTATATGATGCCTATAAGTGGATAAGAAAGAATAATTGGCTCAATATAGGAAGATGTCTTACAGAACATGAGTTCTATAGCATTATAAGGAAAGTCAATGATTACTTAGCTGATAGTTTCCTTCATGGAAATGATATTAAGCTGCCACACAGGATGGGTAGAATAGAGCTAAGGAAATATGATGTGAGAGTTAGTTTTGATGGTGAAAAGGTTAAAACTAACTTACCTATAGACTGGGATAAAACTCTTAAATTATGGTATGAAGATGAGGAAGCCTATAAGGAAAAAACACTGGTTAAAGTGGAGGAAAAAGAAATCTTTAAGGTCTACTATAATAAACAGTTAGCAGACTATAATAATCAGGTCTTCTATGAATTTAATGTCAATAGAGAACTGAAGAAGAGATTAAAACAAAGAATAAAAGAAGGAAAGATAGATGCTTTCAAGATATAATTATGGTAAAAGAATATAACTACATAAATATAAGAGAAGCTCTAAGTAGGGTACTAAGACACCCTCTTCTTCAAGATGTGACTCTTGAGCAGGCTGTACAATATACCATTGACTTTATTGGTATATTTGGTATGCCAAAGTTATATCAAGATAAGGAAGAGGTTCTTCATATAGAGGACTTTAGAGCTAAGCTTCCTTGTGATTTAATATCTATCAATCAGATTAAAGAGTGTAAGACTGGTGTATGCCTTAGAAGCATGACAGATAATTTCATGCCAAGAGAACACTATGACAGAAGTGCTGGCTACAAGATACCACAAGAGTTGTCCTTCAAAACACAAGGACAAGTATTATATGTATCCTTCAAGACAGGAGATGTGTCAGTGTCCTATAAGGCAATCCCAGTAGATAAGGATGGATTCCCACTACTTATTGATAACCCTGTATTCCTGAAAGCACTTGAGGCATATATAAAGAGAGAGGCATTTACCATTTTATTTGATATGGGTAAGATTGCTCCTGCTGTACTACAGAACACTCAGCAACAATATGCTTGGTTGGCTGGTCAATTACAGAGTGAATTTACTATTCCATCACAGTCTGAAATGGAAAGTATATCAAGAATGTGGAACACACTTATACAAAGAACAAGTGAGTTTAATAATGGATTCTCATCTCTTGGTAATAAGGAATACATTAAATTACAATAACTATGCAGAAACAAGCTATTTTTAAGACAAAGGGAATGCAGAGGGACCTATCATCTTCTGCATTTAACTCTGAATATGCTTATGAAAATAAGAATGTCAGAGTAATGCCAACTGATGAGAGTACTCTGCTTAGTTTGATAAATGAGAAAGGTAATAAGAAGTCAAGTATAGCAGGTGTAGGGGACTATATCAAAGGTATTCCTATTGGACAGGCTTTAGTTAATAATGAGCTTGTTATCTTTGCTGCTGGGGATGATGACTATAGATTGGCAGACATAACTCCTAATATATTTGAGGTACCTGATATATTCCCTTGTGATATTCTCATTGATAATTTAACTGCTGAAGAAGATACTGCAAGTGATATTACTCCTGACTTAAATACTGTTAAGGATATTACATTTATAGATTGCCCATACAAGTTGAATATAGATGTAGACTCTATGTTGGATGATAGAATCTATAAGTTGTGGTTTAATAATGGTGCATTAACTGGAAAGAGATTATTTAGAGGAAACTTAGGATTTAATTACAAGCATCCTATAGAAACTATCTCATTCTATGAGAATGCTGACATTAGAAAAGTGTATTGGACTGATGGTCTGAACCAGCCAAGAGTAATCAATATAGCTGCTGCATCTGATATAGTAAGCAAATGGAATACTGATTCATTCAATTTTGTGAGGACACTTAATCTGAATGAGGAAATCACTATTGAGAGGAATATTGTAGCTAATGGTAGTTTTGCTCCTGGAGTTATACAGTATGCCTTTACCTACTTCAATAAGTATGGTCAGGAGAGTAATATTTTCTACACTTCTCCACTTTATTACATCTCATACAATAACAGAGGTGCAAGTCCCGAAGATAAGGTGAGTAACAGTTTCAATATTGAGGTTGTTAATGTTGATAAGAGATTTGACTATATTAGAATCTACTCAATACATAGAACAAGCATAAATGCAACCCCAGATGTTAGAAGAGTTGTAGACTTAGCCCCTCCAATAGAGTCTAAGTATGATATAAATGGAGGTACTACATATGAGATTGCATTGCCTCCAGATGAAATATTTATTTCTAAGAGAGATACCTATGAAAAAACACCTATTAGTCAAGTAACTCCTTATTCAGAGACAGGAAATTCTAAAACTTGGCATATTAACACTGATGAATATGTAAGTATATTGTTTACTAATAATAGTGTTAGGAATTTTCTATCTTTACATACTGGAGATGTGGCAGTAATAACTGTAAGGAATGGTAATAAAGCTACTGTATTGATGCAGAATGGGTCCACTATGATATTGTATGATTACTTTCATGGGAAAGTATCATACACTGATAATGGATTGTCAGGTGATACTGTAGACCCTACAGAACTATTGTATATTGGGGGAGAAGAAGTAGTTTTTGGTACAATGACTCAGAAAGATAATACTTTATTTCTTGGAGACGTTGAAACAAAGAGAAAGATTCTTGATTCAACTATCAGGAATTATTTTAAGGGTAAAAGTATTACTTTCTCCTCTTATAATAAGAGCATAAGTTCCCCAGAGCCTAAAGGATATTATCCTTATAGTAACCAGCTTAAAATGAACTCCTATCAGTTCAAAACATTCAAGTATCTTGAATATTATAGGTTTGGTATTCAAGCACAGCACTATACAGGTAAATGGTCAGAACCTATATGGATTAATGATGTTAGAAACACTGTTCATATAGATACTACTTTCTATGAAGATAACAAGATAGGATTACCAGTAGCTGAATTTACATTAAATGATACTACTATCATTAACAGATTTCTTGACAATGGATATGTTAGAATAAGACCTGTTGTAGTATATCCTACCATTAATGATAGAGAAGCTGTATGTCAAGGCATTCTTTGCCCTACTGTGTATAATATATCCGATAGATTTGGTAATTCTCCATTTGCACAGTCATCTTGGTTTACAAGACCTAATGCACCATTTGATGAATATAAGGCTTTCCACTATGTTCAGAATGATGAAGGTGCTTGGGGTGGAGACTGGGTAGGATTAGGAAGATTCTTAGGAGACCCATCTGCATATTCAAGGGCAGGTATCATGTCTAATAATAGGACTATAGTTACTTCAGGAGAGACACAATACAATATTGATGTAGTCAATAAGGGAGCTTGGGCTGAGTTTAGGCATAACAGACCTATTCCAGGCAATAGTAATAGAAATGCAGAAATCCAATGTATTTGGAATCCTCCTTCTGGTCCTTATGTTGATGATACTGCAACTGACTCAGATGTTGCAAGTTGGGTATCTAACAATGCAGAGAATTACTACATTGACCAATCAATATTAACTTTCCACTCACCTGACATTGAGTTTGATAATGAAGTAAGAAGTATTGATACATCAGGATTGAAACTGAGGATAGTAGGTATGGTTCCCCTAACTGCATTTGCCTCAGATATTGATATTCAGACTTCTACTCCTGTTAATAACTTCTATGATAGTTCAGAGTTGCCTGCTGGATTCTATAAAGAACCTGTTGGTGTAGAGAATGATTTTAGTTATGAAGGGCTTGGGTCACATCTTGGTGATTCTCACTTTGGATGGAGAGGATTAATCTCTGGAGCATTCTGGTTTGATGAATTAACTGCATACAAGAAAGATACAGGTAATACTCATCACTATACTACTGGATTTGTTGTATATCCTTGGCACAGAAATGGCTCACTTAATAACACTAAGTTTGCTACTGATGGGTATAGGTCAGCTATGCTTGACAAGAAGAAGATGTCTAATATGAGGTATTCATATAAGTCAGTCTACTTGGATTCAGGTAATATATGGAATGCTTATGTAAGTGGTAATAGCACAAGAACTGGTATATCAGGAGTTGCAGTATTTGATTCTAATGAAGTATCACTTGTTAGATTACCTGCACAAGAGAACTCAGGTCTTACAGATATTAACTACTATGGTAATGTAGATAAGCTTCTTACTATCTCAAGAATTGGTGATAAGAAGGATGGTTATCCTATTATGACTACTGGAGTTCAAAGTGCAGAGACTAATGCACATACTTTGTTTAGTAGTGGGTATATGCAGGTAGATAGTAGATTTACTGACCAAATTACAGGTACTGACCCTGTTAGAATCAAGTATAAGTCTACTCCTCATGCTGTATTAGCTCTAAACTATACTACATCAGGTGCTCAGAGGATATTACCTAATATCAAGGATGGTGATTATGATGATACTTGGTTTGTAAATGCACAGAACTCAGGTGCTCCAAGTGGACAACACATGTATTGGGATAAGTCAGGAAGTACCAAGAATGTATCACAAGATACTATTATTACTGGTGCTCCAAGAGGTCCTATATCTGCTGTATCAAGTATTCAACATGGATGGCTATGGTTAGGAGAATTGTATAATGATAGTGTACAGAATAGGTTTGGAGGTCAGACAGAAGAGGCATTTGAAAATAATGTATGGCTACCTTGTGGAGACCTAATTTCTCTTGTAGATACCAACAATGGAGTTAAGAGTAGTGTTACTATCAGGTGGGAAGAAGGTGATACCTATTTCCAAAGATATGACCATATCAAGACTTATCCCTTCACTCTTGAAGACCAGAATGCAGTGACTGATATTGTATCATTCATGTGTGAAACAAGAGTGAACATTGATGGCAGATATGACAGAAACAGAGGTCAAACAAGTAATTTCTCAATCACTCCTGAGAACTTTAACTTGATGAATGATGTATATTCTCAGCCTAATAACTTCTTCAACTATAGGACAATTAATCCAAACAAATTGAACTTGGATAACTTCCATAATTCAATTACTTGGACTAAGACTAAAACTGCTGGAGAGTTGGTAGATACTTGGACTAATATTACCCTTGCATCTACTCTTGACCTTGATGGAGATAAGGGTACTGTAAGGGCACTGAGAAGGTTCAATAATAATATACTTGCTTTCCAAGACAGGGGTATCAGTCAGATTCTGTATAATGAGAATATGCAGATTTCCTCTACTGACGGAGTTCCTATTGAAATTGCAAATAGTGGAAAAGTTAATGGTAAGAGATATATCTCTGATAGAATAGGATGTACTAATAAATGGTCCATGTGTGAAACATCTAATGGTATTTACTTTATAGATGACATCACAAAAGGAATATTCTTATTCAATGGTCAGTTGGATAATCTATCAGATAGATTAGGTTTCCACTCTTGGATTAACAGAGCCTCTGATAGTATAGATATATGGAACCCAATAGACTTTGATGGATTTGTTACCTACTATGACAAGGTTAATGGTGATGTATTCTTTATTAGCAAGGATGAGTGTTTAGCATTCTCTGAGCCATTAGGTCAGTTCAGCTCATTCTATAGTTATGAGAAGATGCCTTACTTCACCAACCTTGAAGACAGAGGAATTGCTCTTAATGTTGAAGGTACAGGTACATTGTATAGACCTTGGTTGCATAATGAAGGAGACTATAATATGTTCTTTGGAGTATATCAGCCATTCTATACTACCATAATAGCTAACCCAGATATGCCTGTAGACAAGATATTCAATAACCTTGAGTTCAGGTCAGATAGCTGGGACAAGAATGGTAATCTGCTCAATACAACATTTGATGCTCTAACTGTATGGAATGAATATCAACAAGGTACTTCTACTCTAAATAATATCTTAGGAAGACCTTCTGACTTGAAGAAGAAGTTTAGAATTTGGAGGGCTAATATACCAAGAGCTAATGTTGCTGGTTCTACTAAGAAAGGTAGAGATAGAATGAGGAATCCTTGGTTATATATCAAGCTATCTATGGAAGAAGAGAATGTAAATAAGACTGTATTGCATGATATGATTGTGCATTACTTTGAGTAATAATAGGGGGAAGGTAAGTTTATTACTTATCTTCCCTTTACTTTTTGGATAATATCCTTGTATAATTCAAATACTTTGTTTATCTTTGCAAACAAATTAGTATGATATGGCTAAAAGAAAAGTTATAAGAAAGTCTAACAGACCATTTACATACAACCCTCATTACTATGCTTGGGGTGGTGATTTCAAGGCTGCTATGGGTGGCACAGGAGCATTTGACTTAAAGAGTACTTTTAGTGGAGGCAATGTTGCTGGAATGCTAAAGGGAGGCTTGGCAGGTGGCATAGGTAGTGCAGTAGGTAATATTGCAGGTGGTGCTATTGGAGGAGGACTTGAATCAGGTGCAGGTAGTGCAATTAGTAATATTGGAGGTACTATAGGTAGTGCAGTAAGTGCAGTTAATCCTGTACTTGGAGGCATTATATCTGCTGGTTCAGGTATTATTGGAGGTCTTACAAATAGGATGTTTGGCTCCAAGTTAAATGAAGAGAAAATTGCTGAAGTTGAAGGAAGTAATAAAGCCATAAATACTGTTATGGTAGATAACAGTAGTGCTGATTCAGTTATGGACCAGTGGGCTAATCAAGACTTTGGAGCAGATTTCTCCAAATCAGATATTGGTAAAGATGGTTGGTTTAGCAATAAGGCTAAAAACAAATATAAGGAATTAAAGAAGCAACAGGATATTGCAAGGAATAGGGCATTGACTTCTTATGAGAATGCAGCAGATGCAGCAGATACTCAGTCTGACCTTAATGCTATGGCAAGTTTTGCTGCTTTTGGTGGTCCTCTTGGTATATGGGGAGGATATGGAAGTGGAGCAATAGGCTATGAGTTAGCCAAAGAGAACTTAGGTATTAAGGCTCTTAATGCTGCAAATAAAGGCAAGCTGACTTCACTACCTAATTCATTTGAATCATCAGAATTGAATACCTTTGCTAAAGGAGGCAAGATACATATCAAGCCTGAGAATAGAGGTAAATTCACCAAGTATTGTGGAGGTAAAGTTACTTCAGAGTGTATTGCAAGGGGTAAAAGAAGCAGTGACCCTGCTGTAAGAAAGAGAGCTACTTTTGCTGCTAATGCAAGGAAGTGGCATCATGCCTTTGGAGGAGATTTACTTACTCATGGTGCTGAGTGGGATAATGGTCTCAGAGTAATTGGCAATGGTGGAACCCATGAGGAGAATCCAATGGAAGGTGTACCTATGGGAATGGATGCAGAAGGAACTCCTAACCTTGTAGAGCAAGGAGAGGTAATCTTCAATGACTATGTATTTAGTAACAGAATGTTTGCTGATGGTGGTCTATTGGAGAGCTTCAATCTTCCAAAGTCTTATGATGGTTATTCATTTGCTGCAATAGCAGAGAAGTTGGGAGAGGAGTCTAAGGAAAGACCTAATGACCCAATAAGCAAGAGAGGACTTCTAAGTTCTATGTCCAGATTACAGCAAGCTCAAGAGACTGTAAGGCAACAAAGCCAAGTAGGTCAAGAAGGAGTACAATATGCTCATGGTGGTAGAATGGGTACATTATTTGATGGTTTTGGTGATATGCCTAACTTCTTAGATGGTGCAGATTATGGAGATTGGCAAGACTATGGAACCCTATTAGAACCTATTAATGCAGAGGATTTATGGAATGAATCTATGGCAGGTGCTGATGATAGTGGTGAGGAAGGAGACACTAATAAGAGTAGTAAATTAACTTGGTTAAGATATGCTCCTGTAGTAGGTGCTGCAATAGGATTAGGTCAGAATTTATTCAGTAGACCAGATTATACAAGTGCAGATACAATACTTGAGGCAGCCAATCAAGCAGGTAATTATACTCCAGTAGGATATACTCCAATAGGTAACTACTTACAATATAGACCTTTTGATAGAAACTTCTATTTGAATAAGCTTAATGCACAAGCAGGTGCTACAAGAAGGGCTATTATGAACACTACAAGTCCTTCAAGAAATGCAGCCTTACTTGCAGCAGATTATAATGCACAGGGTAGATTAGGAGACCTTGCAAGACAGGCTGAAGAGTATAACTTGGCACAAAGACAAGCTGTTGAGACCTTTAATAGAGGCACTAACATGGCTAATGCTGAGATGGGACTCAAGGCTGCAATGGCAAATCAAGAAGCTGCATTAAAGGCAAGAAGTTCAAGACTAAGTGGTGTTGCACAGGCTATGGCAGTAAGAGATGCTGTTGATGCAAGAAGAGGCGCAAGTATGAGTGCTAACCTTACTAACTTCTTTAATTCTCTTGGAGATATTGGTAGAGAAGAGTATAGTAGAAATATGATTATGAGTAATCCTGCACTATACTACTCTATTGATAGCAAGGGTAATGTTACATATAAGAATGGATATGAAACTCTTAGTGAAGCAGAGAAGAAAGAAGTAAGGGATGCTGCCAATAAAGCTAAGAAGAAAAAGAAAGCTAAGGGTGGTTATTTAACTATTAAGAAGAAGTAATATGGCTAATTATAGTTTAGTAATAAATTCACAATTCAAGCCATTCTCTTATCAAGAGATGCTGGCTCCAACCTTGATGGCTACTCAGGCTCATCAAGAGTTGGAGAACCAGTATGGAGAGCTTGCTACTAAGGCAAGTGTGTGGGAAGAAATGGCTAATGAGCAGACTGACCCTTATGCTTACAAGATGTACAAGACCTATGCAAATGACCTTGAGGAACAAGCAGGTCAATTAGCAAGAGAAGGGCTTAATGCTGCAAGTAGAAGGGATATGCTCAATATGAGAGCAAGGTATAGTAAGGAGATAACTCCTATTGAACAAGCCTATACAGCAAGACAGAAACAAGCAGAAGAACAACAAAGAGCACTTCTTCAAGACCCAACATTAATGTTGAGCAGAAGAGCTTCAACTACAAGTCTTGATGACTATATAAGGAATCCTCAATTAGCTTATGAGTCATATTCAGGTAAGTTAATTACTGCACAAGCTGCAAGTGCTGCATCTGCATTAGCTAAGGAAATGCAAGAAAAGCCAAGGAAATGGAGAAGCATCTTAGGTAATTCATATTATGAAACTATGATGCAGAAGGGCTTCAGTTCTCAAGCAGTACTACAGGCTATACAGGATAATCCTAATGCTGCTCCTCAGCTTACAAGGATTGTTGAAGATGCCATTAATTCAAGTGGGGTTAGGAACTGGGGAGACCAAGCTACTATTGCAAGGGCTATTGACTATGCTAAGCAAGGTCTATGGAGTGCAGTTGGTGAGACTCAATACCAGACTCTTGATAATTGGAGAGCTAAGATGGCTGAACAGGAAGCTATGCAGATTAGGGCAGAGAAAAGAGCTGCTGCAAGAAAGGCAGAAGAGCAGAGACAAGCAAGGCTTAATAACTTAGCCATCAATCCTCTGAACATCTATAGTAGCAGAGAACTAAGCAAGGAAGAGAAGAAGTACAATGATGATATGAAGAAATACTCTAAGTACTTCTACAAGGAGAATGGTCAATGGAAAATGAACCATGCAGGATGGAAAGAATATAATAGGAAAGTAACAGGTACTACAGGTAAGCCTATGGTAACACCTGAAGGTGTTACAATTCTTACTAATGTACAACCTACTTATTCTGATTCTCCATTTAAGAAGTTCATGGATTCTATGGGAATGAGAGGCATGAGTTCTAAGTCATTTGGAAATTGGCAAAGAAATACTGCTGGTGCTATCTGGGGCAAGTATGCTGATGATTCTCCAGCAGCAAGAACTGCAAGATATGATGCTACAAGAGTTACTGAGTATGACTATCCTATTGCAGGTACTCAGCAAGGTGATATGAAGGATGCTATTATGACTGCTGGTAGAGGATTAAGTCTCAAGGAGGTTGATTATGATAGCAAGTCCAAGCAATTCAAGGATACAGGTGAGGAAATCACTATGGAGGACTTGAAGAGTGATAAGTACAAAGTAACTGCTACAAGATTTAGTCCTTATGGTGCTACTGTAATGATACAGGATGACAAGGGTCATACGAGAAGATTTAGAATGCCAAGTGGAATAAATCCATATAATGAACAATATAGGGATGAAATGATGGGTGAGGCAGTTAGGGTTCAGCAAGCATTACAAAATCCAAATTTGTCTCAAGGAGATAAAGCTGCTTTGCAAGGATATTATTCAGAAGTATTACAGAAGGCTTATTTATTCCATTCTCAATTAGGAGTACAGAATAAGACAAAAGAACAAGAGTTTAATCCTTATGGATATTAAGATATGGCAAAAGAAACTAAAGTAAAGGATATAGATATTACTAAGACTGGTCCTCAAGGATTCAATCAATTACAACAGGCTAATAATGCTCAATTTGGGGAAGATGTTAGCCCTGAGGTAAGAGATTTTATAATGAATGGGAGACAAAGGGCAAGTTCCTTTACTCTCTATGACCCTTATAGGCAAGCAGAACAGGAAATTAGTAGTCCCTTGTCTGGGACTACTACACCTTGGGGTGAAAGTATGTTTGATGAGCCTACTGCAACTGAAGCACAGTTTCAGGAATTAGGGGATATAAGAGCTAATAACCAACCTTGGTATGCACAAATAGGAGCAGGTCTTGCTAAAGGTGCTATACTTGCAGGTACTACTTTCCTTGATGGTACCGTAGGTTTGATATTTGGAGCTGGCACTGCAATAGGTGAAGGTAGATGGTCTGGTCTTTGGGATAATGACTTCTCTAAAGCTATGCAGTCTGTTAATGAATGGTCTGAGCAAGCATTACCTAACTACTATACAAGAGCAGAACAAGAACAACCTTGGTATGAAAATATCTTTACTGCTAACTTCTTAGGTGATAAGTTTATCAAGAACTTAGGTTTTACAGTAGGTGCTTTCTATAGTGGTGGTGTTACTGCTGCTGGGTTGAAGGTAACTAAGTTACCTCAGCTTATTGGTGCTATTGCCAAGTCTTCAAAGGCTCCAGCAATAGTTAATACTGCTGTGGGTGCTACTATTTCAGCAGTAAATGAGGGTAGAATTGAAGCACTCAATAATAGTAAGGATTGGTTTGAGCTTCATAAAGCACAGCTTGATGACAGTCTAAGGGAAAGGTTAAATGCAATACAGGCTGAATATGAAGCTAATGCAGGAAAGGAACTTGTAAGAAGTGGTGTAGAGGGTAATCAATTTGTAGACCCAGCTTATGTAAAGTATCAGGATGCTATTGCAAAAGAAAGAGAGGCTTACAATGCAGCACTTGGTAAACTGAATGAAGATAGATTGAAGATGGGTAATGCAGACTTGCTTATGAATATACCTATCCTTACTGCATCTAATATAATCCAGTTTGGTAAGTTATATGCCAATGGATTCAAGACTGCAAGAAAAGCTACCAATATAGTAGGTAAGGCAGGAGAATATACTGCTGGTACTACAAGGTTAGGTGCTGCTACTGCAATAACAAAGGGTGCATTATCTGAAGGTACTGAGGAAATGGCACAAGGTGCTGCAAGCAGGATAGCAGGTAACTATTATTCTACTGATGTAAATAACTTCTATAAGTCAAAGACTGACCCAGAGGCTGCACAAGAGACTTTGAGTTGGACTAAATCATTTGCTGAGGGAATCAATGAGACAGTAAATGATGGCTCTGTATGGGAAGAGTTCTTTATTGGTTCTTTGACAGGTGCATTAGGTATGCCAAGATTCAGAGGTGTAAGGAATGCACAGGGTGGCATTCAGTCTCCTATTACTATTGAAGGTGGTGCCATAAATGAGTGGAGAGATTATAATGAGAAGATAGCAAGAGAGAATGAGATTGCTAACTACATGAATAGTAGAATAAACTCTCCTGAGTTTAAGAATTACTATCAGGGTCTTATCAGACATAATAAATATCAGAATGATATGAATAGGGCTGCTGAGGAAGGTGATGAGTTCAACTTCAAGAATGCAGAACATGCTCAATTGGTATCTGATATTGCTATGTTTGATAATGCAGGTAGGATGGAAGACCTCACTACTTTAATTGATACAGCATTTGATACATCAGATGAGAACCTTGCCTCTATTGTAGAGAACACTACAACTACTCTTGAGGATGGTTCTAAGGTAGGTCCATTTGTTGATAAGAATGGCAATCCTATGTATGCTACTCCAGAGGGCAAGCAGGAAATGATAGAGAAGTTGAAGCAGAACCATGATGAAATGACCAACACTATCAATAATTACCTGAAGATAAAGGATGAGCTTGACATTAAGACAGGACAACAATTATCAGATGACCAGCTTGAAGAATTGACTTGGATGAAGTCTCAGATAGGTAATTGGTCTGAGAGGGCAACAGCCATGTCTGGAGAGGTAAAGTCTGCAATAGGTAGTGTGTTGGGTAACTTGGATTCATTCCCAAGATTTAATGAGCAAATAAGAGACTTTGAAGGTCAGACTCATGCTGACTTAACTGATAGATACAGACAGGCAGATGAGAATGTAAGAGCCATTCAAGGTGCAATAAATACTCTTAACCTTGTAAGAAGTCAGGATGATAAGACATTAGCCCATACATTAGCCACTAATCCTAAGTTTGTAGATGGTCTTGTCAAGGAAATTAATGAGGTAGATGAGACTGTACTTAGTGCAGATGAGAAAGAAGATATTACAACTAAGCTAAATGATATTGTCAAGTTAGGTAATGCCTCAAAGACATATAATGCAAAGCTGAAAGAATATCTTGAGAATCCTCAAAAGCAGGCAGAAGACCATGCAAGGGCTGATGAACAAGCTGCACAACAAGAGACTAAGAAGAAGTCTGATGACTTGAAAGTATCTTTGAATGCTGCACAAAACCTACAAGAATTTAGAGGTATCATAGACAGCCAAGATGATATAGAGAATAGGGATAGAACCCTAAAGACTTTGGAAGATGAAGGTAGTGAGATGGCTAAGGACTACAGAGAAACTTCACAATACAATAATGAAGTGAGAAGAGTTCTTAATGAGTCAGATGCAGAACCACAGGTTAAGCAAGATGCTATGAAGCTCCTTCAAGACCAGTTCAATAACTCTGAAAATCTTGAACAGTTAGCTAATCCTAACTCAATTTATATTAATAATGAGAATGCCTTTGATGAAGATTCTGAGGGTGATGTTGAGTTGTCTGCAACAAGATTCCAAGAGGCTCAATATGCTTTGCAGAATGCAATGTCTCAGGTAAACAATGACAATAGATTTAAGGACAGATTTTCACCTGAATACAAGAAGCCTGTAGAAAAAAGAGAAGGAACTGTGAGAGGTGATGATAGAAGAGATACTACAGGAGACAGTGGTACATCTACTACTCCTACTGTAACAAGTAGTGAGGATTTACCTACAACAGAATTACCTGTAGGTAATATAACTGCTGAAATGGTTAATGAGGAGAATAAGAAAGCCAATGAGAGGGTAGAAACTCCACAAAGACCAAGCAGAGATACTCTCAATCAGTTCTATAGACCTGCTATACCTGAACTGCATATAGAGGCAAGTAAGGAAGGGGACTTTAGACCATTTGATATTGTAGTAAGTGAAAGAGAAAAGAATGTAGACTTCTCTGGCATTTATGGCTATCTAAGAGACCAAGGAGCATTCAGATATGTAAATGAGGGCAACCTAAAAGCAGGTGATGAGCTTGGCTTTATGATTGACCCAGACTATAGTGAGAATACAATCTTCATTGTAGATAAGAGAAACAACCAAGTAGTAGGTAGTTTGGATGAATCTGATTATAGTGTTTCAAGATATGAAGGTCTGAAGGGTCTTGAAGAGAAGATAAGAGGTGAGTATGCTAATAGACAGAATAAGACTGGTAAGTTTATTGCCACACCTGTTACAAAGGTATCTAAGGTAATGGTAGGTAGGATTCCTTATGGTAATACTGAAAGGAGTTTATCTGAGATACCTAATGTATCTTCAACTGATAGAAAGCCTATCTTTGGAATTATAAAGAATGGTGTTCTTACTACTAATGGTAAGATTGATGATAGTCTTATCATCAAGCCAGTGGATATGAGCCAGAAGGAAGGTAGATTATATCTACTTATACCTAATGGAGCTGGTAAGTATTCTCCTGCTGCTGTGAGGGTTAAACACTTTAATAATGAAGAGTTCAATCTGAATGATAGCAATGTAAGTTCTACTCCTGTTGGGGAGGATATAAAGAATGCCATTACCAAGTTATCAACTGCTACATCACAAGATGATGTGTCTGCTGCCATGCAAGACTTGGCACAAGACTTGTATATGCAAGATATTATGGTTACTTGGTTTAGTAGTAGGGCAGGTGATGGTATTGTTATCAGTAAGAAGGTAAGAAAGCCAGATGGTACTTATGAGAAAGTAATCATTAATGGAAAGGAACAAATTAAGGAGGATAAGTATGATGTATATTTCTCTACAAGTAGCAAGAGTGCAGAGATTGGAGGTATAAACTTTGATGTAACTGCTCTTGAAGATTTGGGAGATACAAGTGCATTAGGTACTCCTAAGAATCCTGAGGATATATACAATGAAATACTTGGACACCTTATTAAGTTTAATCTTCCTTTGCAGGTCAGTACAAGGAGAATAAATGAAGGTGCATACAATAATAGATTGATAAACTCTAATATCCTTACTTCAAATATTACTGAGGCTTCAGTAAGAGGTAATTGGTTTACAACTGATTACTTTGATAATGAAGGTAACTTACATCAAGCTATAAGTCCAGCTTCTGTGGCTCCTCAACCTAAGAGGAAAGTAGAAACTCCTGTAGGTGGTACTGAGGGTGCTATTGCAGGCACAAGAATAGTATCTGTATTCTCAAATAAGCCATACTATGTAGACTTAAAGACAAACACCATCAGAGATGACCAAGGCAGGACTGTAGAAGTTACTGACAGTAACAGAATATTGCTTGATTTAGCTTGGGCACAAGATAACTTCGGGGATTCTACTAACTCTTCAATGATGGTAGATAACAAGGTTCTTACTCCTGATGGTAAGGTACTTGATAGAAGTAAGCAGACATATCTTAGTGGTCAAGAGGCACAAGATGTAAAGGATACTATTGCAGGCAGGAAGAAAGAAAGAGAGGACAGGGTTTCCAAGTCTAAGGAGGTTATCAGTGAAATATATGAGAACCAAAAGAGAATAGACAAGACAAGGACTGATGGAGAATTTTATTATGTGCTTGAGGATGATGGTGAATATCACCAATATAGTAGAGTACATAGTAGATTAGGTTCTAATTGGGTAGAGTCTCCTAAGCAAACAGAGGCTCTAACACAAGTAAGGACTAAGCTGTCACAGTTGGTTGATACTCCTGCTCAATTTGATAATTACTTGAAGTTCCTTGAAAACAAGTATAAGATTAATCTTGATGGTTATCAAGGAAAGACTGATGCCAAGAGTAGAGATACTATTGTGAATATAGTAAGAGACAAGATGTCTGGTACTAATTCACAAAGGGCACTTGATGCTGGTTCAGCAGTAGATAGTATCATCAGACAGTACTTTACTATAAGAGATGTATCTAAGATAGTAAAGCCATCCAATATGTCAGAGAATGCTTTTATAGATTTGATTACTACTCTCAACAGAGTTAAATCAAATATGGAGCAAATGGGGGAAAGGTTCCTTGCTGACAATATTGTATTGTTCCAAAAGTATCCTGATGGCACAAGAGTTGCAGGTGAGGTTGATATTCTTTCTGTTGATAAGGATGGTAACTTTAGGATTTATGATGTAAAGACAAGTAGATACAGCTTCTATGACTTTACAGACAGATATGGTCATAAGGTTAATTACTTTACTACTCCATCTGCTACTCAGAGAATGAGTGCAAAGGATTACTATACTTTACAACTTTCTGCTTACAAGAATCTATTTGAATCTCAGTATGGTGTACCAGTTACTAAGTTAGCTATAATGCCATTTGTATTGAGTTATGATAAGGAGAATGTATCAGCAGTACAAAGTGAAAAGGGTATTCCTATTGCATACAATCCTGCTGTTAATGTACCTTTAGCAAGTGCAGTTAAGGTAGATAAATCTACAGAAACTCCTGCCACTCCAGCACAGGCTCAGACAGTATTGCCTATCTTTGAGACTTCATTAGAGACACAGAATCCTATTGAGGATTTAACACCTGAACACAGTATGAATAATGCTGATGAGGGAGTAGGTTACTTTGAGTTGGATGGTAAATTACACAAGGGATATGTTACACCACTAACTGTAATTGATGGGGTTGAAGTTCATGTAACTAAGGTTCCTAATATTACAAAGGGATTTGGTAAGGAAGCTGCTCATGTAGCTTCAAATAGCTTCTATGCAGTATTCCCTAATGGTAAGACATTCCTATTCTTGAAGAATAATCCTGTGCAGGGGGGTATGACCCAATCACAAGTTGAGGATGCAATTAGAAAGGGACTTGAGGCTAAGCCACAGAAAGTTAAGGAATTAGCATCAGAAAAGACTATACTGTTTGACCCTGATGCAGTACCTACTGTAAGTGCTACTCCTATTGCTACTGTGGAAACTCCTGCAACTATTAATCAAGGTAATACCCAGACAGGTGCTGCCTATACTGCTCAAAAGGAACAGGCAATAAATGACCATGATGAAGAGTTTGAGGATGAATTTACTTTAAGAAGAGTAGATGACACAGAGACTACAGTATGGAATCAGGAAAAGGAACTTAATTGGTTAAGTAGAGTACTACCTCAATTGAGTGAGAATGATAAAGTACAAATAGTAAAAGGTCTTATTAAAGTAGGCAGACAAGGTGCTTTAGCTTGGGGTCAATTTGATAGAGGTGTAATCACATTGTCTGACATAGCTGCTGAAGGTACTGCATACCATGAAGCATTCCATGCTGTATTTAATCTCCTTCTTGACAATAATGAGAGACAGGCATTATATGATGAAGCAAGAAAGTTATATGGTGAGAAAGATAATCTCTCTCTTGAGGAAGATATGGCAGAAGGATTCAGAGAGTATGTAATGACAAGACAGAATAGGGGCTTAGGTAAGAGAATACTTGATTTCTTCAAGGAACTCTTTGCTAAGGTTACTAACTGGAATAACTTTAGACCTTCCTTGATAGATTACTATAGAAGAATTAATGAAGGTAAGTATGCAGATAGCACATTCAAAGTTCCTACTATCAGTGAATTGAGAGGTGCTACTTCAACTACTACATCATTCAATACTTTAAGTGATTCTATGCAAGAGAATTTGTTAAAGAAAGGTTGGACAGCAGAGAAGTTTGATTCAATTTCTCAAGAGGAGAGAGACCAAGCTATCAAGTGTATAGCCTTTTAATCAGTAGGCTGAAATTTTTTATAAAGGGGTCAAGAATAACCCTATGCTGTAATTAGTATAGGGGTATTTTTGACCCTTTCATTTTATATAAAAAAAAAATAGGGAGAGGAGTAGAATTTAATCTACTCACTCTCCCTATCTGTTATTATTGCTTAAAGAATGGAATACCTTCCTCAGGGTGTAAACCTCTATAAATAGTCTTGTTCATTGGAATAAGTGGAGATTCAAAGAATAATCTTGTTGCCTTAGACTCTCCTTTATATCTGCCTGATTGTATCAAAGCATCTTCTCCAGCAAATACTTCATAATTAAATGGATTCATAAGTCCAATTAAATCAAGAGTATTTTCAAGAGTATTAATGCCAGCAGCAGGAGATTTTATAATCTTCAATCCTTCTCCAACCATTTGAGGTCCAGGTATCAATGAGCCTAATTCAGTGTATAGTCTTCTTGCCTGATACTCTGCCATCTTAGCCAACCAAGGTCTATCCTTATCATCTGACCAGTCCATAAGACCAAGTACAAGGGCTACTGCTAAAAAGTGTCCTACTTCAGTTGCAGCTCTTTTGATATTTGCCTTCTCAGTCTTAGTCAGATTTTTCCAATTTGCAGCCAATGCAAACTGACCCTCTTTCAATTCCTTAGCAAGCTGCATTAAGAACCTGCCTGTGGTATTATAATAGCCTTCTGTCCATGCTTGCAAATCATAGTTATATGTGGCAGACTTGAATCTTCTGTTCAAAGATGGCTTAATCCACTTCCTGAACATAACACCCATTCTACCAATGGCTAATCTCTGTACTGCACTTCTATCAGCCTTATTATAAATACCGTGCATTCTCTGATTTATAGCAGCAGATTTCCTACTGAATGCTATAATATCATCTCTTGTAAATGCAGACCCATCTTCTTTAGTATAGCCTTGCTTTAACTGCAATTTAGCACCTAACTTCTTGTTATTCTTATCAATAGGAACCACTTCCATAGCATCCCATAAGGATGTAATCTTTCCATCAGGAGCCTTCATCTTATAGGCATCTGCAAGTGCCAATGAAGTTCTATTCTGCATCCAATGTTCACCAGCATTATTCATAAGGAATAAAGCAGAAGTACCAAACATTCTACTAAACCAAGTCTTTCTGTCAAAGTTTACTTCCTTAACATCAGTCTCATATTCCTGCATTACATTGAATAACTCATCCCACAAAGCAAGCTTGCTTGTCTTAACTCTATTACCAATCTCTGCAAGGAACTCAGGTAGTGCTTGACCATAGTTTCTATCAGCTCTTAGAGTATTAGATTCATTGAAGAACTCTCCAGAGAAAGACTCAATTCTCATCATAACTCCACCAGTAGCCACATTGGAAATACCTGATAGTACATTGACAGCTAATGTATTGAGTGAGGTCATTCTATTTACAAAGTTTGCAACCTTTCCTTTGTCAATCTTTGTATTACCAAATGTGCCTTCATCAGCCATATATCTGCCATAGACCTGCATCTCAAAGAAGTCATTTAGCCTTTGCATGAATCTTGTTTCATCACCAGATTTAGTGAGAGTAGATTCTACTTTCCTACCTACAGACTTGAACTTTTCAACCAATGGTTTACCACCTCTTGTCTGTATAATTTCCCTCTCCTTTAGCATATCCCTACCAAGCTCAAGAACATCAATTACTTTATTCATTTCATTGAAGTCATTAGCCATAGCTGCATAAGCTGTGAGAGTAGATACTATATCAGTAGATAGGTCATTAGGACTTTCACCCTCTTTCATCTTGGTGTAGTAGATAGGAAGTACTTGTACTTCTTTACCTTCAAAGTCCTTCACTGTAGCCCTGTCTCCAAACTCAGTGTCATCTGTTCTTCTAATGAATTGGTCTTTAACAGCTTCCCATACTTGTGTACTACCTGACTTTACACCATCAGATGCCTTTACTCTTTCAAGCAAATCCTTTCTGATTTTAACTGCATTAGTTAAGGTAGTGTACTTGTCAGGAAGGTATGAATCCAGCTTGGCTTTTATCTCCATAATCTTATTGTAATACTCTTTCTGAGCAGGATTCAAATTTTGGTAAGCCTTGTTGCCATAGATTGATACTTTAGGCTGCTTCTTTCCATTGACTACTTCCATATTAGCATCAAACCAAGCTTGTCTCTCTTTTCTGTATTTCTCTGCATTATCTCCCACAGGATTATTGCCATATTTCCCATTGAGAGACTTGAACATTTCCCTGACTTTCTCTTTGAATAGACCTTGGTTAATCTCAGAGATATAATTACCTGTAAGATTGCCTTTACTGTCTCTTTCAAACATCCAATCAGTGTTCTTAACTCCAGCTTGTTCTAACTTAATTGTAGCAGCTTGAAGCTCCTTCATAACATTGATAGTCTCCAATCTTGCATTTTCTTTACTCTTCTTGACAGCTTGGTCCATAACTTTCAGCATATAATCTGAAGAGTCTGCCATAGAGTCAAGCCATCTGTCAAAGAAAGATATGTCCTTGTCAGCTATCTTAACTAAGTCCTCAGCACTCATAGTCTTGCCCTTGAACTTGCCAAAAGGAACAGTTATACTCTCCCCTACAAAAGGCTTAATGAAATCAACAAAGAGAGGCATTGATACTTCATTGTATCTAACAAACAAGTCTCCAAGTAATGTAGTTGTATTGTCTAATACAACTCTTACCCTTTGACCATATCTATTATCTGCATACTTCTCTTCATCAATAAGAGCCTTCCTAATGTCATCAGTAATATGCTTGTAGCTGTACAAGTAATTCCTAACATCCCTTAGCACTCTGGCTCTTTCATTAACATTAGTAGCAGGTGTATTTTGTAGCATTGTGAGCCTGTCACTTACCTTAGATAGTTCCTCAAGAGCATTCTCTACAAAAGTATAAATACCCTCAATCTCATTGTTATCAGCTAATTCAATATCCAATCTATCAATGAGTAACCTTTGATTAGCACTAAACTGGCTATTAGGATTTCTCTTTTCATAAATCTTCAATCTCTTCAACTCATTCTCAATGATTCCTTGAAGTAACTTCTTATCTCTTGCCACTCTCTCTGAGGTACTGTAAAATACTCCACTTGAAGCTATATTGCTAACATCAATAGCCTCATCCATGCTGCCATTAAGTATCTGCTGGGCTAAAGAACCAAAATTCTTATCAGCCTCTTTCATGGCTCTTTGTATAGGACTTGCACTAATATTCTTAAAGAACCCTTTAACTGCTTGGATTACTCTTTGCAGTAGATTCTTATAAGGAGCAGATGGGATATTCTCACCTTGAAGAAGATGCTTTGCAAGTAGTTTACCCGCAGCTTCTTTTGCCAACTTAGTCTCATCACTATGATATAAAGTATCATAGGTATCATAGTCCTCACCTATAATTTCTCTTGCCAGTCCATTGGAAGATATATTATTGATAAGTCTTGTGATAAGTGGATTATCCCCCATAGCTTCAATGGCAAAGTGTGCAAATTCCTCAGGAAGTGCTCTCTCACCTTGAATACCATTAGCAAGCCTAATCATTTCAACAAGACCATTTGCTGCATTTCTTGCAACATCAAAGTCAGTTACACCATGAATACCCATTCTCTTTTCAAGGTCAGTCAAAGCACCTATCCCTATTCCATGAGACTCAAGAATACCTCTCAACCTGTTATTAAGGTTTTCATTGTATTCCATCTTGTCTGCATTAATAGAGTTAAGCCTGTTTCTTTTCTCAACCTTTACTCCAATGAATACTCTTGGAGATTCACTGTCTTGAATCTTAACTATATTAGCCACATAATCATCCCTATACTCTGAGTTCTGATTAAAGGCTATAGCCCTTTGTTTCAACTTTTGATAATTCTCATCATTGTTTACCCATAGGGCTGGTCTGTCCATTCCTTTCTTATAGTACCCAATCTCCCTATTAAGTCTCTCAAGTACCTTAGTTTCTGGAATGACTTTACTGAGATTAGTCTGCTTTAGCAAACTCCTCAATGTAGGTTCACTGTTTTCATCTAATGTTAGCCTTGGATTCCAATCTCTTATAAAAGAGTCAGCTTTTGTAATAAGATATAGTCTTGTAGCCTCACTTCTATTGTTTGAAGTGAAGGACAGCAAGTCCTTAAATAACTTGCTGTCCACTACTTGACCATTTCTATTCTTTACCTTTGGAATAATTGCACAACTTCTTGCCATATCTTATAAACTATATAATGTTGGAGCACCACAAATACTATCACCATTCTCATCCTTATACTCTGTGTTAGGCTGAATAGCTGTTACATCATCAGCCTTAGGAGCAGAAGTATCAAGAGGAGTACCATATACCTGTTGGAAAGCATCAGTATCTACTTCTGGAATAGAATCCCAATACTCTTGAGGTATATCTTGATAATCAGGCATAGAGTCATAATCAACCTCAGCATCTCCAAGGTCAAATCTTGACAATGTATCTGCATAAGGGTCATAATCTTTCCTGTTCTTATCAATTACAGTTTCCATCTCTTCTACATCCTTACCATACTCATATTCAATGAAGCTGTTTCTGAAACCTAATGGCTCAATCCTTTCATAGGTTGCAACATTAGTTTGTTCAGTACCTAATGAAGCCAGCTTGTAATAGACATAACTTCCTCTGATTCTCTTGCCTATATACTTAAAGAAGTCATAAGCAGGACCATCAGGAGTATCTATCCTTTTCTTGATAACTTTCTTATCTCCAAAGGTAGCATTATCATCAATTACAAATGTAACCTCATCTTTAACTTCATTATCCTCTCCTATGAACTGGACAGAGGCTGTATCAGGGATTTCAGGAACCAACTTTCTATTATCCAAGTGGTTATAGACATATTGGTCTACAAATTGACTATAATCATCACTTGATGACAAGAGAGTTCTCAATGTACTTATGTACTCTGGGATAGCATTTCTCACTGCCACAGGTGCCAAATGGATGAAGGTTGAAGGTCCAAATGCAAAGCCATTTCTGTAATAACTGTATCTGAATAGATTAAGAGCAAGTTTCTGAGCTTCTGGGTTACTCATATATAATAGAGATGCCCAATCCCTCATATATCTTTCTCTCAAAGTAGGACTTAACTGACCTACATTCTTAAACACTACTGTGTCTACAGGATTACTGTCATTTGCCCTAATTACCTTGAGTCTCTTAATAAATTCAAGGTCAGCTATATCCTCATTATCTGTAACCACTCTCTTGAAGTACTCAGGGAAGTTATTGATAAAATCCTTTCTCTTATCAGAGGAAGTTACAATAATATCACCTACCTCAGAGTCTGGGTTTACAATCAATTCAGAACCAAAGAATCCATTCTTTGACATAATATAGGCAAGCAAGTCATTATAAATACTATTCATAGTCTTTACATTTAACTTACCAGTCTTTGTCATATCTCTAAGGTCATCAATTACAGCTCTGAATGATTCAGTATATTGAGGGAAATAGGATTTGAAAAAATCCTCTGTTTTCTGCAAGCCAAGAGTATAGAAAGCCTGTAAGAAAGGAAGAGGAGCTGACAATAGTCTTTCTCTTAGAGTGTCAGTGTCAGGATTGTCTGATAACAGACCATCAAGTATTACATTGGCATTCTTCAATGGGAACTTGTCATTATTCTCTATTTGGTCTAACAGGTCTTTTACTTTCTGCATCTTCAACTCTGTATCTGCAATAGTAGGACCAGCAGCACCTCCTTGAGTATCAGACCTTGTAGCCTGTACTAACTGTCCCAAAGCATCAGCAGAGTTCATAATTCTCTTGAACAAATATCCAACTGCAACTTGTTTCTGATAGAACTCAATCTTTCTAAAGTCAGAAGTCTGAGACCTGTCAGTAACAGCCTCCTTAGCAAGCATTATATTGTCTGCAAGCTCTTCAATATAGAAGCTGTTATTCTTGTAGTTATCATAAGTCAAGTCATTATTAAGAGCAGCCTCCTCCTTATACTTATCCAGTACTTCATCAATGATGGTATCCTTGCCTTTACCTTCTCTGCTCTCTCTAAAGTAGGTCTGAGTAATCTCTTGAACTATAGGCTGCATCATTAACAGACCTATCTCAATAGGATTGTAGCCTAATCTTGAAAGAAGCATAGAAGCATCAGCAGTGAAAGTATTCTGATTAAGTGCTGCAAGCACAGGGTCTTTAACATTATCCACAGAAGCAGCCAAGAATTCAGCATTATTCTTTGAGATAAATTCCTTGTCACCATTCATAATATCATGTAAAGATGTAAGTCTCTTTCCATTCAATACAAATGAGCCATTTTCTTCATCCAAAGCTAACTGAGTATGTTGCATTAAAGCATGATTTGCATTATGGTTAGCATAAATACCAATCAACTTAGCACCAGTCATGTTCTGTTGATGCAGCATTACTTGAGTTCTTGGTGATAATGGGTCCATTTTGACCTTTGTTTTCTCTGCTAATTCAGTAAGACTTATGAAAGGCTCCCCTTTCTTCTTCCTTTCCTTTTTTTCCTCATTAGATAACTCTAATGGCAAGTCAAAAAGGTAGGAAGATATTGGGGCTTTTATTTCCTTTCCTGCCCTCTTAATAGTCTTATTAAACTTAACACCACCTTCATTTAGAGCCTTAACCAAATCACTCTCATAAGAATCATTGAGAATAGTCATTATTCTTGCAGACTTCTTCTGATAATCAAAACCACCTGGGTTAAGAATCTTTGAAGCTGTATCTGCATTAGTCAGAACTCCATACATCATATCTATCAGCAAGTTATTTCTTGCTTCAAGACTATTCTCCTGTGGAGACTTGTTGAAGTCATACTTTACCTTGCTTATAACAGGCTTGGCAAGTCTGTACTTCTCCTTATTCTCCTTGAACCATTCCTTAAAGTCATCAGTATCTGCATTGAGAATATCCTCTGCTAACTGGCTGTGAGTGAACTGTGACAGTACTTGATTGAATAAGCTATTCATTCTTGCATAGTCTTCTCTTGCCTGTCTCATATCATACTTCTTAACTCTGAACTCAGGTAACATGATATACATCTTATCCACATCAAAGTCAGAACCTGATAGAGTAGTAATCTCAGCAGGAAGCATGATTGCAGAACCATTCTGTTGAGGAAGGAATCCCTTAATATACAGAGGAGCCATTGAATATTTATCCTCTGTTGGAACTCTATATCCAATCAACTTTCTCAAATCCTCAGGAAGTTTAGTTACATCAAGCTGGTGAGTTACTGGGTCCATAAGAGGCTCATAGAACTCTCTACTATATGCAGGCATATAGCACTCAAGATACTTAATCCTCTTGTTAGCACCTTCACCTTCAAACACTACATGAAGTTCATCAGTCAAGCCATAATCAGATACCTGAATTAAAGCTCCTCCTCTAATCTTCTGTTTAGTGATTCTACTCTTGATTACACTATTAAGAAGTGTCTGTACTCTTTGAGATTGTACAGGGTCAAAGAGGGGTATATTGAAGTTATTGTTCTCATCAAGAGTACAAGCCCTCATCATATCCATACCATATCTTTGATTACCTCTTATCTCTTCAAGTAAGATTTCTTCTACTTTCTTTGGGTCTTTGAATATCTTATCTACATCAGCAAATGCTTGAAGAATATTCTCAGTATTGATGGCATTATACAGGTCAAGCCACTCTTTCTTAGTCATCTTCTTACCATTAACCTCAATGATTGTGTCATCAGAGATGTCAGCAGTAATTAGTTTTCTAATCTGAGTACCTACCAACTGAACAGCATCAATAGCATGTTCAGGAGTTGCAGTCTGAATACCATAATCTTCATAAGATACCTTATGTACCACATTAGGATTCTCATTACCAAATCCAATACCTGTGGTATCTTTAAGTCTTTGGATTACATCAGCCTCTGTATTAACATCATTCAAATCTATTACACCTTGTTTTCCAACCTTAGTAGTAGATTCAAACTGAACTACATCAATCTGATTATCCTCCATAAACTTATTTATGGCTTTCAGCTTGCCTGACCTTCCTAAAGGACCAGCAATTAGTTCGTGCATAGCAAGTAATAGGAACTCTGAGTTCTTATGCTGTACAGGAGTCTTAATTCCAGTATGACCTTCAATACCACTGTTATTATTGACTTGTGTATAAACATAAGGCTTCTTAGTCTGCCAAATGATATTGAAGTCTTTAATATTCCAATCTCCATTCTTGAAGTTGTTATATGCTTGCTCCATATCATCTGTCCACTGACCTGACATGCCAAGTATTGCCCTATAGGAACTCAAACTTCTATATGCCTGAGCATCTGCTACATTCACATTTCTAAACTTGCTGATGATATTATCTCTGTCTATCTTGGTCATTTCATTTCTTCTAACCCTTTCATCAAGTACAGTCTTGATGTCTTCAAGTACAGAAGATACTATCTCATCATCCTTCAAGTAGATGGTTCTTTCCCAATCCCTACCAATTCTCTCACCTTTATAAGTAGCCTTAGTATTCAGTCTAAGAGCAGGAGCATGAACCTCCTTATATCTCTTCTGAAAGTCCTCAAGGTTTTTATAGAAGGCAAGGTCAGTAGTAGTAAGCTGGATAATTTGTGAAGTAGCTAACTTACTGTTCCAATAGTATTCCCTAAGTGCATCCTTAGCATTATTCTTAACAAACAGACTTCTTGAGATTGACTGAGCATCTTTCAATTCCATCTCACCTCTTGTTGCCTTATCTGTCAGCAAATTCTTAATCTGCTCCATTAGGCTATTAGCCTCTCTGCTATCAAAAGCACTATTATTGTTGTAGGCTCTAAGCATCAGTTCCATATTGGTATTCCACAATGAACCTAAGGCATCTTTAGCCTTGATAAGTGCCTTTGCAGTTATTGCATTCTGCTTGGACTGACCTTCAAAAGGAAGATACTTGTACTTACCATTAGGAAGCTCATCCAAAAGTCCTACCCTCATCCAATCTCTATAGGTCTGTTCAAAACCATCTTCCATCATGTCATTAAGAGTAGTTCTTAGGAAGTTCCTAAGTTCAGCACCAGTACCCTTGGATTTAAGTCTGCTTAGCCTATCAATGAATGTCTCTCCATTGTCATATCTGAGGTTGTTAAGTGCAGGAAGGAACTTAAATTCTGCACCTCCCATACTCTTTATACTACCATCTTTCTTTCTGACAATATCATAGTTAGCAATAGGCTCTACACTCTTATCTCCACTTTGATAAGCCTCATCCCTCTCTCTGACTAACATGATTCTGTCATACTCTTGATTAACTAAGTCTACTAACTTGTCAAGTATAACATCATCATAGGTTCTCTTCTTACCATTCTCATCAAGCACATCACCTGTTGTGTACTTTCTGAATCTGATAAACTCAGCAGAAGGGCTATCTGAAAGAATAGGAACATGATACCAAGCATACTTTATACTTGACTTTGCAGAATCAGGGTCTCCCCAATATTCTGTAAGAAGAGCCAAAGTATAATCCAAATCATCCCAATTAGTATAGTCTACCTTATCAGAGTTCAACACTACTTTATGGTTAAGACCTCTTCTCAATTCATCAGACTCTGCAAGCTGTCTTAGCCAGTCATTTCTCCAATGACCATCCTTAAAGAACCACTCATAATCCTTGAACTCAGTCTGCATAAACTGTTCAAATCTCTCCTTGTTATTCATAACATTCTTGAGATTCTTAATAAGTTTACCTAAGTAGTTAGGAGTAACATGAGAATAGTAAGACTTATCATTCTCTCTAACACTACTTTCAATAGCATCTTCAGTAACTTCTGCCATCATACTTGCAATCATATTGTAAGCAGAGCCAAAAGTATTGATAAGGTCTCCTCTCTTCTCAGTACCATCCTCCCTTGTCTCAGACTTGACTTCACCTTTCTTAATACCACTGAATATAACATTCAATTGTGGTAAAAGAAGCATAATTGGGTCAGTAAATGTGATACCTGGAGCTGTCTTTATATCAGTCAATGCAGTCTTCAATACAGAAGGATTAGCATCAATACCTAACATATGAAGTAACTTCATTATGGTACTCCAAACATCTTCTCTCTCTAAGAGTTGAAGTCTGGATTCTGTATCAAGGTTCTGGAACATATTGTTCAATGTCTCAGTCCATTGCAAACCTTTAGCTGCATTATCCTTGTTTATTTCCCCATTCTTCTCATATACACTATCATCATCAAGCTGTACTCCATTCTCATAGTTATCTCTCCAAGCATCAAGGAGATAATATACACCTTCAGGCTTATTAATGGCAATAGTTTCCATCTTGAAAGTACCATCAGGCATCATCTTCTTCTTTTGAATCCAGTAAGGCATAAAGTCCTTTCTGAAGTCTTGGTAGAATTGAGAGAACAAAGTCTCATCACCCTGAAGCAACTTGGTTACTTGCTTAACCCAAGGCTTGATTCTTTGCAAATCCTGCATCAAAGGAAGCATATCATCAGAGTTAATCATGTTCCTTAACTTGTCAATGAAAGTAGCATGAACATAGTCAGCATCAAGGTATCTTGTGAAACCTAAATCATCCTTTTCATACTTACCTCTATAGTCAAGTTTAGGTACTTGTCTGATTACTTTTCTTACAGCTTGTGACAGAGACTCATGTGAACTTACCTGTCTGAAATTAGTCATCCATCCATCCTTATAAGCCTCTTCTTGTCTCCAATCCTCTGCTTCATTATCTACCTCACTGTTACCATCAGGGTCATCATCATTGAGGTTTGCATCAGCAGGTGCAATGTAGTTGGGGTCTATTCTAATACCCTCAGTCATTACAAGCAAAGTACTTGCTTCCTCAGCAAGAGCCTTGTAGACATAAGGGTCATCAACTATCTTCTTATACTCCTGATTCTTATAAGCAGCTTTCTTCTTGGCAGCTTCTAATTTCTGTTCATCAGAGAACTTATCTGCACCTCTCATAGAATTGATTGCATTAAGTTCTTGCTGTATTCTGCCCTCTTCTGTATCTTGTACATAAGAATTGAAGATGTTAGCTACTCTCTTGAATATACCAGCAGGAGTGTACTTCTTTATAGCAGAGAATCTATCCAAGCTATTAAGCTCAGCTTGCAATTCTTCTTTCTCTACACCACTGGCATCATCAATTCTTCTCTTCAAAGAATCAGTCATTTCCTGCAAGGCATTATCAACTTCATTACTGAAGAATCTTGCAATAAGTGTCACTCTATCTCTTCTTGTTCTTGGGTCAAAGAGTAAGTCCACCTTTTGCTGCTCCTCAACAGAAGTAATCCTTGGAGTATTAAAAGAACTGCTAAGTGCCTCATCAAGCTGTTCAGTAGCCTCACTACTTCTCAGCTCCTTAATAAAATCATTGAGTTCACTACCTAATGGAATATCCTCAATAGACTTATTATTCTTTTCCTGCCACAGTCCAACCAAGTTAAGTATTGATTGCTCTGTTTCATTAGGAAACTTCTTAGCTAATTCTCTAATTTCTGGTGTTATAACTAAACAACTCATATAATTAAAAGTATTATTTGTGCAAAGGTAAGGAATTTAATTGTAATACACAAGGCAATAACTCATTCTATTATATAGCCTGTACAATGACTTTTACCATTAACAGTTCTCTGTGCTATGTAGGCTTTATAATAAATTTGTATATCTGTAGCCTTGGCTTTAGATTTTATGTTAAGCTGGGTATATACAGCTTGAAGCATCTGCTTCAGTTGTCCACTAATATAAAACCCGGGACTTAAATTTAGTAACTCTATAACTTTCCCTTTTAATTCCTCTGTTAGTTCTTCTCTAATCCTTGGGTATTTGCTCCTGATAGAAGGTTTAGGTTCTATCCTTGAATCAGGATATAAGGTCTTGTAATCTATATTAAATTGCTCCTTTAATATATTGAATACTCCCTCATTATACTTGAACCACTCTCTGCCATCAGAAAATCCCAAACCAAGTGTATTGAAACACTTATGATACTCCTTCTCTTCTTTCAAGGTTCCATTCTTTAATCCCACAATTTCAAAATCAGGATTACAAGTTACATAAAACTCTATCCTCTTCTGTAAAACAGTTCTTTTGGAAAAACCAACCTTGAAGAAATTCCCACTTTTTATTAGATATAACATATGCTTTAATTAAAATTTGTATGCAAATATACAAAAATTTCATTAAAGTACAAAGGATTTAATGAAAAAGTTAGGAGGAGATAAGTATTTAGCTTACCTCCTCCTTGTCTTATTCTACAACATATTTAACTCCATTGTAGATTAACCATTTGATTGTCAAGATATTGACTGGTCTAATACCTGACTCTTTGTCAGTCTTAGTAATATCCATATCAACACAGTCATATCTGCCATCTCTTGATTCAAATTGAATCTTATAGCCTCTAAGAACTCTCTCCTCTCCCTCTTCATAAGGCAGGATAGGCTCTCTAACAAGTTCAGTAATAAGTTGCTTAGCCCTTTCAGCTACACCTTTCTTATTTGCCCTAACCTTGTCAATGTCCTCAGAGAATTGATTCACAAGATGGTCAATCTCCTCATTGAGCTTCTTCTTGCTCTTAGGTTTGTCCTGCTTCTTGAAGCATACAGTAAATACTTGACCAGAATGAATGTTCTCCCAAATACTTCTAATACCAAGAGTACCATCCTTCTTATCTTCTTTAGTTACCTTTACTGTAGTTTCAAACAGGTCAGCAGAGTTAGTATAATTCTTCAAATAACTCATACCAATCTGAACCTCTTCACCACTCTCAAAATGAGTAAGCCAAGCATTAGAGCCTGACACTTTATTCACAATATAGTGAGAACTCTCACTAATAATGGAACCTTGCTTTAACTGATTTATTTGCTCAATCATATCAAATAAGCTTTTCTATATTAGACATAAATGTTTCAGCCTCCTGCTTAGTAACACCAATAGTTTTGATGTCTTCCTGCAATGCAGCAATCTGAGACTCCTTCTTTGCAATCTCTGACTCCATCTCTGCATGGAGATTACTTGCATTCTCATGTGCAGTCTTAAACATAGACTTAATGCTTGCCATTCTTTCACTGAAAGAAGGTGTAGCTACAACTGATTTCTTCGTACCAAAAGCCATACTTTTTTTTTAGTTATTAATATACTTTCTTGCAATAAACTCTTTCATTAAAGGTTCTGCTAATTCCTTAGCCTGAGGATGCGGAGCACCTGTAGTACCTCTTGCTCTTAGGTCAAAGAAGTGATTCCAATCAGATGCAAATCCAGTTACAACTAATTCTGTCTTTAAGGAATTAGGTAATACTGCTCTTGCCTCCTGAGGTTTCCAACCTAAGTCAATCAAGTCAATATAATCCTTTTCAGCATTATTCAGACTGGCAATGAAGATACTTTCAGGAGATTTGTCCCTTATTACAGTATGATAAGGTCCATACAGAGCAAGTTTACTATCATCAAGGAAACAAGGTTTAATGAAAGTAATTTCATTACCAAACTTATCCTTAGAGTAGTTACAATACCTTGTACTCTCTTGAGCAAAAGAGAACACTCTATGCCTTACAAACTCATGGGATACACCTCTATCACAAATAAATCTGACACATACTCTTCTCTCATGAAATTCTGTAAGGTCACAGATATATTTCAGGTCATCCATCCATTCATTCTCAACCAACACTCTTAGGTTAGTAGTAATATAATAACCATTCTTGTCTAAAAGAAAATGCTCATTTCTGATTATGACTTTAGAGTATTTATTGTTATGGTATTTCTGAGCTACATGGTAGTCATGTTTATCATAACCTATAGGTATAAACATATACACAGTACCATGTTCCAGCATAGCACCATGTCCAGACTTAATCATTCTCTCTACAAAGCCTTTAGCTGAATCTTCTGTAATCTTATCCTCAGATTTATAGCAAGTTCTACCCACTTTCTCAATCTGTTTATAAACTCCTTCAAGACCAGTAGGCTGATTCCATATTTCAAAACTTGGTTTAATTAGCTTCATTACAGAACTCTTTTAATTCTTGAACACCTAACAGACCACTATGCCTTTTTACAACATTTCCTTCATCATCTACTAAGATGAGGGTAGGTACTGTTCTTATCTCATACTTGGCTATAACATCATAGCCCTCTACAGATTGGACATCTATACTTTCATGTGGAATACCTGCAAGCTGGAGATTACTCTCCAGTGTCTTGCAAGGTCCACAAGTTCTTGAATAAATCTTTAATACTTTCATTATACTTCTTTAAGTTTAGTATGTTCACCACAATCTTCACACCAACACTCAGCATTATCAGTTATGTCATCTACATACTCATTAGTATTAGCATTTACCCATGCCTGTACCTGAATATTGGGGCTACCACATTCACTGCAAACATATCTATGGCTAAGACTATTGGGAATGTATAAAATAGTTCCCATTGAGTTCTTATGTATATCTACATCAGGAAATGCTTTATGAAAGGCTTGCAGGTTAAAAGGTCTTACAATGAGGTGAATACCTTGTTTAGTAGGTATTTGGGCATAGATATAATCATATCCTACCTCTTTTAGTGCCTCTACTGAAACATTAGAACCTTTCTTTTTCCAAGCCTCTGCATATAACTCAAAGAGTTTATCTGCAATAGCATTCATCATAGATACATCATCTATATCAACTACCCATTTAGGATTTCTTGACTTCAATTCCCCTGCTGCACTATTGAGTATTCTTCTTGGGTCTCTTACAGTACCATTCAGATTATACTCTGCCAATTTAGCAAGTAACAAGTCTTGCAGATTCCTGAAATCCTTTCCAGCCACATTGATATAGGCTCTTGCACCATAATGTTCACAGAGAAACACTACTTCTTCTTTCACTCTATCAAGATGCTCTCTACTTCTAATAAAGTAAGTTTTGATTGCACTCTCCTTTACTTTCTTGTTCTCACCCTTATGGTCTTTGGCTCTTTGAACAATTTGCAAATGAAAGAACATATCATTTGCTTCATTGAAGTAGAAAAGACTCTTGATTAATTCAAAATTGTCTATCATATCTTATGATTCTGTCCCACTTGAGGGAAAGTTATCCACACTTACTGTACCAGTGATAGATACAGGTTCTGAAGGAACAGTAGGCATATTATCCACATAAGTATTTAAGTAACCATTAGTAACCCTTACAGGCACCTCTGATACAGATACTGCACTTAACTCTACTTTCTGAACTTCACCTTCTTGACCAGACATAGTGTTCTTAATATCCTTCAAACTCTCCTGCATTCCAACCATAGACTGACTCATATTATACAATAACTTGTCAGTAGTGGATGTAACATTGTTAATATCCACATCTACAGATGGTGGGGGAGTCTCTTCTGATTGGGTAGCTGCTCTATAATCTGCTGCTGTACTCATCATACTTTGGGCAATCTTAAATGCCATGCTTGATATGAGAGTAACCTGCCCATCATCCAATGTCAAAGGATTTTCCACTTTAGCCAATATACCTTGCAAAGCATACATTGCAAAGTATTCTCTTGGCTGTAATACATCTATATCAATATTCTCTTCTGCACCTGCATCTCCTCTGGTAGCTGTTGTACCTTGTGTTGCAATAATCTCTGCATCTACAATGAACAAATTATGAAGCTCATTGCCATCAGAACATATACCATTATCATTGAAATAATACATTTTTTTTTGTACCTGTCCAGAGTATTTCTCTGTAACAGAACCTATATCATTCAATTGAAAATTAAGTACATAATCACTGACTGTTCCACTCAACTGTCCATTAGAAGAGAATGCAAGGGAGGCACCATTTAATGCCTCATCCTTGTTAAATTCTACTAATTGAATCTTAGTTGCTGTTGCCATATTATTCTTCTATAACTTCAAAGTCATCAACATTCCAGCCCTTTAAGTCAAAGATGGCATTGACCTCTCTCTTTGATTTAGGAGCTATATAATCCCAAGCCTTTTGAGGTAGTACAATCTGCCCTTCAACTGCACCCTTGAGGTCACAGTTTGAGTAATCTATATCCTCAAAATACTCACCATCTTCATCCTTTCCAGAATCAGTAATCTCATAGTCAGATACCTTAATCTTTACAGTTTTACTAAGGGTGACACTTACTGTGACCTCAATTTCCCTTTCAGGGTTATCAACCTGATTCCAGGGTGCATTAGGGTCATGTTCTGCCCCTGGGGGATAATATCCACTTTCAGTCATTTTTTTTTCTTCTTTTTAATGTCTGTTATCAAGTTATTTTCTTTAATCAGTCTTCGAGCAATTACACATTCAAGATTCTTAGGTATGCTGATATGCCTTCCCTTATCATTCACATAGATAGCATGGTCTCCATTATGTCTATCATAATAGAAACCATTGAACTCTACTATCTTTATGAACTCTCTTGATGTATATTGTCTCATACTACACTTTCAGAATGTCCTTATACTTCTCATAAGTTTTCCTTATGACTTCTTCCCCTATAGGATTGGGTCTCTTGGAATCTCTCTCTATACAGTCTTGAAGAGGTATAAAGAAGTCTTTGAACTCAAGGTCATATTTTGGTCTAACCACAGCAGGTACTATTCCCTTAGGATTGTTCCAATCATCAAGCACTCTATTATAGTACTCTAATTCCTTGGGATTGAGATTCATATTGTCAATAACAATATCAAAACCATAGGACATAGAACTCCATAGGAAAGTACTCTTTAAGTCCTTTACTAAGTCTTCTCTACTGGGAACCCAATACTTACCCAACATATTTCTGATGTCATCATTGTTGAATCTTACTCTATGTTCAGGGTCTTCAAGTACCCATTGCTTAGTCCATGTAGTCTTACCACTACCTTGAATACCTCGGCATAAAATTATCTTTGGCATTGTCTCTCCTCCATATACTCTTTATGTTCCTTACAATACTCACTGCCCTCTACAACAGGCTTCCCACAAAAGTGACACCTTTTCTTAGCATTAAATCCTAATTCAATACTTGACTCTACTGAATCTTGGATTACTCCTCTAATAATGCCAAAGGCAGTATTCAGCCTATCATTCTCAAGAGGTGTAAGTACTCCTTCCTCAAAGGGGAAGCCTACCATACCTTTTAACCTCCAAAGTATTCTATTCCTTTTCTGCCATTTCAGTTGCTTCTCTGTCATATTATTTACTTTTGCTGACCACAGAGTTCAAAACTAACAAAGCATCTCTAAGGGTTTTCTTTTGAGCAGGGGTACAGCTACTCAATTCACCATACTCCTGTTCAAAAAGAAATGTCCTTAGATGGTTAGATAGTTTCAGAGTCTCTTTAGCCTTTGTTTTAACACTAACTTTAATCCCACTCATCTTTCTACCCTCCTATGATGGACTTAGAAAGGCTCAATGTACTCTGCATCAGGAAATGCAGCATAGACATCATCCCAAGCTGCATCCCTCTCATGCTCTACATCCTCATCATACCTATTGCTGTAGGTTTTTCTATGTCCATCTTTGAAATGAATTATAAATGTCATACTTCACCACCTAATTGCTTTATCCTGTCTTTGATGTACCATATAGCCTTCTTCAAATCTTCAATCTCCTTCTGATTATCTGTAAGGCTTGCATCTTTCTTGAGACCAGCCCTCCAAAGATACTTAATGGCATTACCAATAGAAAAAGGATAGTGCCTTGTAATCTCAATACACTCTACACCACTTGGATGGGAGGTATAATGCTCAGGATGATTCACATTATCAGGCTCATCTACTGGCAATCCAAAGTAATTCCTAACATTGTCATTGCAGATTTGAGACTTCTCTCCATTATCATTGATAAGTACAACACCATATTTGTGTTCATAAAAGTCTATAACTTCATACTCCTTACCTTCTGTATAATTGGAAAGACCAAGCTCATCACTTCTACCATAGACAATGATGTCTCCCTTTTTAAGATTCCTCGGATTCTCTATTGGTACTAACTTTCTCATTTTCCCAGTCTAAAAGTTTTACAAACTTGTCAAAGAAGTCCTTCCTATCTCTGACATACAAATGCTTAGTATTGTAATCCTGATAGATTAGTGCATCAAACCACTCACCAGTTGCAGGACATTTCATCCTGCATCTGAAAAGTGGCAAATAATGATGACCATTCTTAGGATATACATACATCTTACTCCTTATCTCTTCCCATCTTAGTTTTACTACATACCATGCACCTATGGTACATAATACAAGTACTACTATAGGAATAACTATTCTCCAAGTCTCCATATCAATGAACCCAACAAGGGGCAATTTCTGGCACAGCTTTGATAGTTACTTTCTTACAGAAGATTGCTGCTGCATACTCCATACATTCACTTAACTTCTTAGCTTCCTGCTCTGCAATTTCTTCAGGTGGTTCTATCAGATATTCATCATGTACATCATTAGGAATGAGGACTTTGAATATAAGACCATCATTAACTAAATGATTAAAGTACCTGATACCTGCTATCTTAGTCATTGCAGCAGCAGTACCTTGAGAAGGGTAGTTACATGATTGATTATCAGAAGCACTCTTTCTCTTCCATAAGTGTTTCATCACTGACACATATACAGTTTCTCTGTTAATATCAATGAATCTTTCTTCTACCTTACCTGCCTTTTTAACCTTATATGAATACCTAACAGCTATCTCTTCAATAGGAACACCTTGGGCAAACTTCTTTGCAATTTCTTGCATGACAGATGGTGGAATCTCAGATATTACTCTACCACTATCTCTTGCAGCTTTGTATATATCCCAGAAATCTTCCATGCCATTCTTTCTCCTCTCAATACCTTTCAGTATAGGATAGTCATAAATATATGCCCTTAGTCCAGTTATCTTTGAGATTAGGATATAGCCTCTATTCCACATGTCTCTCTTTTGTACCTTGAAATAGCTTGCTATACCATTAAATCTCTTGAAATAGTTGTTATAAATCTCAGTTGCAAAGTCCACAGGAATATTACAATTAGTTGCCATTGTAGGAGCTTGACCATTATAATTGAAACAGAACCTTGCCTTCTTAGCCAAATCTCTAAGGTCTTTTCTTACCTTCTTGACATCCTTCTCTGCAACCCCATCAAGGTCTTTAGGGAAACACATCTTGGCTACAAAGGAGTGCCCATCTCTTTGGTTAGGGTCATTATAGAATGCAATCCACTCCCTATCATTAGATAATTCAGTGAACACATGACCCTCTTGGTCTCCATAATCACAATCTACTAACAAATGACCTTTTTCAGGTACAAATGCTGCCCTTGTTTCTTCTGTGGCTGGAAGCTGTTGAACATTAACACTCTTATCATTTGCTTGTGTAGAAGTATCTTTGTTTTCATCTTCCTCCTCTGCAATATCATCATCTTTAGTCTTACCTCCTTTACCCTTTCCTCCTGAGCCACAACTCAATCTGCCAGTATCCATCATTTGATTGAATGTTGGATGGATTCTCTGTGTAACAGGATTAATGGCATCAAGGAAGTTCTGACCAAAAGATGTTACCACCTTGAAAGCTGCTGAATATTCCAAGTATAAAGGAACAATACTACTCTTATTTGCCTGCAACTCTACAAACTTAGATTCTACAGACTTCTTCATCTTGCCTGTTTTCTTGTCTTTAACCAATAGGTCAAATCCAAGTTCCTCAAACAATCTGATTACCTGCTTGGAACTATTCCAATTAATAATACATTGAGGTCCAGTATCAAACTCAGAAAATAATGAAGGTTGTGGTATTACCACATATACATTATCTGCAAGCTTAGCTGGCTTGCCTTTCTTATGGGTATCATAGTTCCTTGCAATAAGAGAAGGGTCATTCTTCTTCATTACATAATCTACTACCCAATCATTAAGTTTCTGCTCAGCAATCCTTAACCTCTCTGCATCCTTGACCATCTTAGCTTTCCACTTAATAGGGTCAAGTTTAATACCACAAAACTCAATATATGCAAGGACTCTTACAAACTCATTCTCTATACTCAGAGCAACTTCTTGACCTCTTGCTTTGATAATAACAAGTTGTTTGTCCATAATGTCCTCAAGATGCACCACATCATTTGCAGCATAAACTATGACTTCTTCTGTCATTCCAGCATGTATCTGTCCTCTAACAGTCTTGTCAAGATAGATATGTAAATACCTATCACAACAAGCCTGTAAGGACAAAGATACAATGCCAGGTGGGAATCCAAGAAATAGAATCTTTTCAGCTAAATAAGTATCATAGACATTTCTGACTACAATATGTTCCTTATACAGCCATCTTAAATCAAACTTTGCATTATGAATGATGAATAATCTGTCACTTTCAAGATAATCCTTATACTGTTTGACATCAATAGTCATACAGTCTATCACAACTTGATTTTCCTTATTACCAAGCTGAAGAGTAAGCAATTTACCTTGCCATATCTCTGTACCTGTAGTTTCAGTATCTAAACCTACCACTCGAAGAGGCTCTAATACTTTAAGAGACTCTTCTACAGAAATACATTTATACTTGGCATCAGGAAACTCAAATAATTCTCTCTGACCAGTAACAAAATATATCATTATTCAAATGTTATAGTATATCCATAACCCTCAACAAAGTCTATAGATTTGACAACTGCCTTGGCTTCTTCAAGCTCATAACCTACCACAATCATTGGACCTCCTGATGGGTCAATGAACTTATTTCCCCCTTGAACTTCACCTACTCTTAATGTAGGTATATCAGTTTTAAGTACATAAGTTCTTGATTCAGAGCCATCAGGTTTAGGCATTTTCTTGAGATAGTTTACAGCTCCATATCTGGACCTAAGTTTTATAATATCTTCCATTATTTCTTAGAATAAGCAATAAGACTTTCAAAGTCAAAGACATACTTATATTTTTGGAAGAACAGACTGCCAAGGATGCCATGAATCTGTACACCAGACTCTTCCTTAACAATAGCAAAGGCATCATCCAAGTTATGAATACAGAAATCACCTACAAATTCTTGCCCCTTGTAAGTAATTGTCATTTCACAGAACTCAGTATTTACCTTGTTGCCTTCAATTCCTGTTACATCCATGTCTTTTGCCTCTATCTTCTTATGGTCAAGAAGAGGAAGAACAGAGCTATTGATTTGAGAGATGTTACTTCCAGTGTCCAACAGGAAATTCAATTTCTTATCTCCATTGAGAAATGTTACCACAGGTAACTCTACCAAATCCATAGCCTCTTTGAAAGACATATTTACCCTTTTGCTCTGCTTGCAATAATCCTCTACACCATTAATGATAATAGATAGAATGACTACTGCAAGCATAATACCAATTATTTCTAATACCATGCTTCATGCTTTTTTTTAGTTACTACTTGACTCCAGAAGTACCAAATCCTCCTCTGTTATCATCACTCAAGTCATCTACTTCCACAAGCTCAATACCTGAACTTAACAGCCATTTAATCTTCTGCCACATAGTAGCTTTCTGACTAAGCTGTATCCTAAATTGACAGATTCTATCACCTGCTTCAATAGTGGTCTCTCTCATAGGAGAACATACATAGTGCCATTGGTCATCATTACCATTATATGTATTATCCACTACACCTTGACCATTTGGGATGAATAATCCTAACTTCTTAGGACCACTACTCCTTGAATCAATAATAGCCTCAAATCCTTTAGGCAGTTGCATTGCAACTCCAAGAGGGATATAATAGGTAGGAATCTCCACATCCCTATGACCTACCCTCTCTCCCTCAATAGTCTTCCTCTTGAGGACATCAGCCTGTGGTGCAGGAATAGTGATGTCTATAGCAGACCTTAAATCTACCCAATCACCATTCTCATTGATTACAGGCATACACCCCTCTGTTAATACCTTTACTTTAATTTTCAGTTTCATGTTTCCAAAATTTATTTGTTATGTCTACCAGCTCCTTGCCATTCACCTTGTAGAATCTTTGATTAGTAGTCCTGCTATTAAGTGGTCCAAACTCTTCCTTATAAGGTCCAAGTTTTATATAGTCAAAGTTGAACAAGTCAATAACACTGCTTAACTCTTGCCTACCACTATACCAAGCCACCTTTATGGAATCATAATGGTTAGTAATAAAAGAAGCCAGAGTATTTACTTTATCTGGCTCTGCATCACCTCCCATGAGTGCTATACAGCTAATTCCACTATTCTTTTTGATAAGTTTCCTTACCTCATTAAAAGTCAGCTCAGTACCAATATCCTGTGCCAAGTAAGAGCTATGACAGCCCTTACATTGACATGGACAATTGGATATATTGATAGCAAGAGTTACCTCATCAGGAACTTCAGCAAAGACAACTTTTGCATCCACATACTTTAGCATATCTCACTCCTTCCATCACTATAAGTTCTATGACTTGCCTCAATCTGCCTATCTTTACCAAATGATTTGATAGGTCTGAGATAGCCAATCACCCTTGTATATTGAGTGATATTCTCACTATGACACTTTGGACATTCAGTGATAGGATGCTTAGTAATGTAGCCACAATCATCACACTTACTATTAGGAATATTAAATGTGAAGTAGTTGGTTCCATTAGCTATTGCAAAGTCTATCAGTTTGAGATACTGTTCCTTACTCAAATGGTCTTCAAGATTGATATGAGCTGCACTACCTCCATCAGTATATTGGTAAGTCTGCCTTCCATGAAGTATAAACTTATCAAGTACTGAGGTGTCATCATGTGCATCATAGAAGTATGAATTGTACAGATTCTCATCATCAGGAACCCAGTAATTATCTTGTAAATCCCATTGATAATTCTTTCCTCCCAATCCCTCAGCAGGTACTACCTCAGAATTAAACAAGAATGGTCTATTGGTATCATGGATAGAATGTAACTTGTTCTGTTCCTTGATAGTTCCAAGAATAAGCTGTAAGAACTCAATATACTCTTTGTTATTGCCCACAGTAAGCCCCAAGAACCTTGCAGCCTCATTTAGACCATTAATACCTATGGTACTATACAGCTTACTAATATGAATATATCCACCATTTGAAGCAGCAAACATACCTTTATCTTCAAGGTCATACAACATTGTCTTAAAGGCTATGTGATACTTGTAGACTCTTTCGAGGATATTAATTAAATACATTCCCAGTCTCATGTTTGTATCATAACCAAATGCTGCATTATATTTCTTAGCTACATTACCTTTTAATCCTCCATGCTCTCTCCACCAATCCTGCACAATCCTATTGATATTCAAGGTAATCACATTACAACTACCCGTCATAACACCAGTAAGACCTGATGTAGGATTGAAAGTATTCTCTGCAAGTTCATTCCTCAATCTACAACATGATGCAAGACTATCAGCACTGTCAGATATATAGGTAAAGAAACTATGACCCTCTGCATACATTTCAGCAGTAAAGTCCTTATAGTCCTTATCTATAATATCATTGGTCTTTGGGTCATACACCATAGCCATTGTCTCCACAGGGAATGTAAGTATCTGTTTGGTTCTCAGCTTATTGAAGAACTTCATAAACAGCCTTTGCAGACAGTCTATTGCTTCCCACTGGGGTTTAGTACCATCAGGATAATAGAACTCTCCAAACAGTGAATCAAAGTAAGTATGGTCATAATAAGACACATTAGTAAATGGACTTTGATATGACCTATTACCAGCAGGCTGGTTTACACCATAGATAAACTGCTTGAATGCTTTATATATGGCATCTCTTACAGTCCTCTGCTTACTGCAATGGGCTGTAGTAGTTACTACATCCAACTTTTCATACCAATTGGGACCAAATTCCTGTACAATGTAATAGTTGAGAGCAATAAAATATTCACCTACTGCCACTGCACCTTTACACTGAGAAGATAGCAAGAAGATAAGATTGGTTATTTGACCACTGAATGATTGTAGGTCATTAGGAGGTGTTGGAGTGATACCATCAATATTGCCAACTCCTTCCATCATAAGAGGATATAGACTCACAGCCATACAATACTGCTTCAAGACAGGAGTAGTTGCTTCATCATGTGTATAGATGATGTGAGAGTTCAAATCCTCTTCATACTTCTTGGCTACTTCAGGATACATTTCATTCAGCTTGTCTTTCATCCTTTGCCTCTGAATAACCCTATTAGTAGTCTTATACACTTCACCCTCAAGGTTGGCAACATTCTTCATAGTTACATTTGCATTGGCATCTGTCTCTGATGAAGTAGCTGCATTCTCATTAGATTGACTGTACTCATTCATATAATCAATCCTCTCTCTGATGAATCTTGCCTGTTTATGTTGTTCTCTATAAATGATATATTTCTTTGCTACATCAAAGTGCTTATCATTCATAAGAACATCCTCAACCTTATTCTGTATCTCCTCAATACCTATAGTATCTCCTTCCAAAGTGCCAAATAAAGCACCCAGCATATCATACAGATACTGAGGCATTTTCTTGTTGCAAGACTTAAAGGCTTTTTCTACAGCACTTATAATCTTATCAACATTAAACTCCTCTATACTGCCATCTCTTTTTACTACCTGCATATTACAATGTATTTAACCATTCTCTTAAATCATTAGGACCAGTTTCATTAATGCCCATAGGAACTCTTGGTCTGGAAGTGAGATAAGAAGAAAGCTCTTCTCCTATCACAAAAGGACTCCTCATTTCTATTTGGTCACTCTTTCCAAACTTCAATGTACCTACTGCCTGTGTAAATGGGCAAGTCCATACCAATGGAGTTAGTGTTCTTCTATTGACTACAATGAAATCATAGTCAAGCAGCTTGAAGTCTTTGAAATATTCATCCTTATCCATATTCTGCCTTATGATAGCCCAATATAGTCTGGCTTGAATATCATACCTCCAATCTACAAAGGATTTATAGAAATCCCACTCTGTATGGGAACTTGTTTTCAAATCTACTGGCTTTACCCACTTCTCTTTATGATTGACTATGATTAAGTCAGCCATATTTCTATACTTTACACCATTGAACTCTCCTTTGAACTTCAACTGATAGAATCTTTCAATGTCTGGTTCAAATGGATTGTCCTCTGCAAAGTAAAATTGAGTGGATTTGCTCTCTTTCAATGCTCTTACTGCATTGCACACATCTTGATAGGTCTGAGTATCAAGTATAGTCTTACTGCCTGCTATGAATAACAGGTTATAGTAGTCAGCACCTTTCTCCTTGATAACCTTAGCCCTTGTCTCAGGCTTCCAGTTCATCTGATAACTCTGATATTCAGTCTCCTTAATGATTGCATCATCAGGAATTGTAATAAGACTCCTATAAGAATCTCCATACTGACTGAACAAAGATTTTACCATCTTTGTAATAGAGTCTGGAGTAGAAGGAAACTCAGCAACCATAAACCTTTCATCAAACTCTTCTTGACCACCTGTAATAATGCTATCTACAGCACTACCAAAAGTAAGAGAAGGTGTTTCTAACCTGTCAAATAATTTATCCAAGTTATTGAATCCCTCCCTCTCATATCTTGCAAGAGTTGAATAGCTTAATGCTGGGTCTGCCCTATATGTTTCTTCAGACACATTCCAAGATATACTTCTTAAAGATTTCCTCTCCATTAGTAATAATCTTGATTGTATTCCTCACTACTGAAATCTTCATACTCATCCTCCTGCTCTGGCAACTCAAGAGCCTCACAGTAAGTATCTATTTCTGACTTCAATTTCCTCATTTCTCCAAGGTCTGCTTTCAGATACTCCTCTTTAGGATTTTCCTTACTGAGACCTTTCTTTACTCTGACAAGAGATGAATCAACTAAGAGTTGGAGAGACTCGAAGTCCCTGCTATTCAAGAACTTATGTGCAAGCTTTGCATCTCCCTCAGGCAATGAGGGAATCAAAGCCTTTATTCTGTCTATTGGTTCTCTATTGTCCATAACTCTTGATAATTTCTATTGCCTGCAAGAGTTGTTTCTTGGTATATACCTCAAAATAGATAGACCTTTCACCTTTTTCAGTATATAGGTTATCAAGATATTTTATAAACATCTTTTTCTTGATATAGAATACATCATTCTCTATTCCCTTGGCTTCAATGTAAACATTAAGGTCTTTATACTTGAAATAAAAGTCTGGTGTATATCTGATACCAACAATTTTACCTGTTTTCTGAATCAGTATCTTTGAAGGACAGGTATTTGTCCCATCTGATAATCTTTTGATTTTCTGTTTGTCAGTCTCCTTATCATAGTATGGAGTAATAGGTTCAAAACCTTCCCATAAAGTAAAGGTAGTTGGCTCATATTGAGGTTCAAACCCTTGTTGAAGAAGAGTATTGTATATGCTCTTCTCCAACTGGGATTTGAATGTTATACCCTTAGAACTACTCTGTGTGGCATTCCTAATTTTCTTGTTCATATTTCCATCTGAAACCTCCTGCAATTCTCCTTTCACCCTTGCAACATTTAGATATTGAGCCTTGATTTATGCCAGTAATTCTACTTGCCTCCTTAGCAGAGATGTATTTGACTTCATTTCCATCATTATCTATTGATATGACAGGATTCCCTCTTGTTACTTTCTGCTTATTAGCCCTCCTATTTATACAAGAGCCATACCTTATATTGTACTTAGCAGTACACCATTCAAGATTTGAAACTTTGTTATTTAACTTATTTTCATCTCTATGGTTAATATAAGGTAGGTTATTAGTGTTAGGAAGAAATGCTTCAGCTACTAACCTATGAACAGCCTTATAGAATCTCCTACCCTCCTTAACCAAAATAACTCCATAGTAGCCATTACTTGATATTGAAGGTTTCAGGATTTTACAGGTCCTGGTATGGTTGTAATTTGTAGACCTTACCTCTCCATTACTACTGACCTTATAATTGGGAAAATTGCATATGGGCTTCCACATGTTACCTATTCTTGAACATTTCTTTCAGTATATCTCTCACAATAGAACAGGCAATTTTTGCGTCACTTACAGACCTGAATGCTGCAAAGTTCCTATAGTTCTTGATGTGGGCTTTGTTAGCCTTAGTGATTCTACCATCAAGCATAGAGATTACATAAATCTCAGGACTCTTCTCAATGTGGTCCTCATACTTCTTGTCCAACTCAATGGCTACTTCTCTAAGTACCATAGAGAATGCAGCAGCAGGAAGAATAGTATCTACACTATTGAGATAGTTACAGACCTTCTCAATCTTCCAACCAAGTCTCTCTGCAATCTTCTGAATGTAGTACTCCAGCTCCATAGGAACCTCAGATTCAACCACAGCAGACTTTGCAGGCTTGGTAGTAGTAACAATGCCAGCCTCAAGGAGCTTAGGGAGAATGTCCTTAGTTACCACAATGTGCTGAACTACAGTACCCTCACCAAAGAAAGGGTCTACTACCTTAGATACTTTAGTCAGAGTGTCTCCAATCTGTACTTCCTTACCATTTGTCAAATAAATCTTTTCCATTTTTTTTTGTTTAGTATTAATACTCTTCGTACCATTTTATAGGCACACCATAAATCTCTTTTACCTTATTACTTATATCAACAAATAGCTGATGTGGCATCTTAGTACCACTCCTTGCAAAGTATGCAGGATGTTCAATCTCTATAATATGATTGAACCTATCATTAATATAAGGTTTGAAGGTTTGGGCTTGTCTGCCAAACAATACATATACTATAGCTGTATTATATTCAGACAAGTTCTTTAGCAATTTAGCTATGAAAGGTCTCCACAACATCACATGGGAACCTATCCTATTCATTTCTACAGTGAGTGCAGAGTTTATCATTAGTATTCCTTGTTTAGCCCAACTCTCTAAAGTTTGGTCAAAGGTAATACAATAATGTGGAACTTCAAAATTAATTGCTGCTTCTTTAACAACATTTAATGAAGGAGACAAGTTATCCTCATCAACTTCCTTTCTATTCCCAAATAATACTCCAGTTGCCACTCCCTTTTGTGGATAAGGGTCTTGACCTAACATAACTACTTTCAAGTCCTTGAGAGGACAAAGCTCAAATGCCCTGAATACATCAGATTGAGCAGGACACAGGGGTTTCTTCCTGTATTCCTGCCCAACCTTAGCCATCACATTATTAAGCTCTGTCCTATCAATTACCTTCATCCAATCCCCAAAGTATTCATCTAATGTCATATCAGCATCATTATGTCATCAATATTGTTAATAAGGCATTCATTCAGTGCATCATTAGAGCAGGCAGATGGAGTAGGCTTGATAGGCTCTACAAAGAACTTATCAAAATTATCTACTATAACCTTTACTTTCCTGTCTTCTGGGTTGCTACTGAATCTGTAATTATTTCTTGGGAAATTTATATCCCTACTTGTATAATAGGGAATTAATTTCTTGATAATACCTTTATTAATCAACTTGTCAGACTGTAAGAATACTTTAGGACTAACATGGCACACAGGTCTGTAATAGACCATAGCATTACCATTATCCTCAGTATGTACACTTCTTGCAGTTAATGTACATAATAGTAATGGAGTGTAGCTCTCATCAAAGATGATACCTTTACCACCATAATACACTTCGCCCTTATTGGTAGTTATCTTCTGCAATCTTTTACCATATCCTACATTAGTAAATAATTGAGTTATGATACTATCAAAGGTTCTTCTTTCTTGGCTTGGTGCATTATCATATAATGGCAGTATTATCCTTTTGATTCCCATAATTGTGGTATAAGCCATATTGTCTGAAACCAGCTTTTCAAAGTGTTCTCTTGCAATCACAGGTATCTCTACCTCATCATTGTTTACTTCAATGACAAGGCTTCTTCTAAATACATTGTTACTATCAAGAGACAGATTCATTTCAAGCTGGTCTGGATTACCAGACTCACTGCTATTGAAAACACCCATTACATTATATGCAAATCTTGGGTTAAATTCCATTATACTTCAGTTTTAAGATACATTGTTTCTGCATTATATGTGGTAAGGAATGGCAGGTCTCTATCAATGAGAGGCTCACATTGATTAGCACAGAAGTTTACAAACAAATTAACCATATAAGATGCAATCATATTTGCACAGAAGGTAGTTTGTTTATAGGAGCAGATAGTTTCATCAGCTTCTGCATCAGAGAATAGGAACTCATTATTGTACCTATTGATGTTGTACTCATCATCTCCCTTGATGCACAATACCTGAAACTCTTCTGCTGCTAATCTACCATCAATAAATAAGCAATTCTTTCTCTCCTCCTCTGGTTTGGATTGAACATGATTTACCCATTTATTAAAGAAAAGTCTTCTTGCTGCCATGTTATCAAAGCCACAAATCATAATGTCTGATGCCTCAGACTCATCAGTAAATCTTTCACTTATTGCAAAGACACTACTGTAGCCAGCATAGTTTCTAATCATCTCAGCCAGTGCAGATACCTTAGGTCTACCTAAATCAGATTGACCATATAACTGACCTGACATATTGACAGTTTCCACTATGTCATCATCATAGATAAACATGGAAGCTGGCTTCATTCTTGCCAATAAGAAGCCTACATAACTACCAATGCCACCTACACCTGCCAAAATGACAGTCTTCTTCTGAATGTTCTCATACCAAATGGCAGAACTAAACCTACTTGTAGCTTCATCTACCAGTAAGGTTGCAGAGTTTGTAGGTATCTCTTGATGTGCATCTTCTACAGCTTGGTCAAGGATAGCCTGCTCTTCCTCTGAAAGCTCAAACCCAGTATCCTCTTCCTCTATTGTAGCAGAGCCATCTGTTCTTTCAGACCAAGCTTCCTCAATCATTGTCTTAACATGTTCATTGACATAGAAGCTGCCTACTTCACCATTAACATTGTTATACACAATCTTATAGGTATCAGGAACTCCATCTAAAGCAATGACACTACCAAGACTAATAATATGCTCCCTGATGCCAAGGATAAGTGCATTGATTGAAACAGTGGGAGCATATCCTACTTCACTGAACTCACGGACATTATCTTCATTGAGGCTCTCCATAAGAGAGTTATATGCCTCAACTGCTTCTTGGGCAGTTGCTGGACTACCACTCTGAACTATTGTTTCTTCATTCATATCTTTAAGTACTTTTGAAGTGCATCAATATACCCTTTGATATAATTATTTTCAGGAAGTTTTGTAAGCTCCTCTATCATATCATGGGCACAAATAGCACAAATTTCTGTTTCATCAAAGCCAAGCTCTTCTAATTTCTCATCTGTTATATACCATGTCAGATACTCTGTATAGGTCTCTGCCCATATTTTGAAATTATCCATGCCAACTTTGCCTTTACCAAACCTCTTTTCATACAGGGTAGGCATTGACTTAGCCCATTTAGTAATGTCAATCTTACTATCATTAGAAATGATAATACTACCTGTAATCAATTGAAGTACAAGAGATTTCAAAGTAACCTTATCAAATGATACCTGACCATAAGGTATGTCATATCCCTCTTCAAATGGCAAGTCATCTACATCATCAAAGAGAGTTGGCTGAGTTACCTTAGCTTTATCAGCTTCCTTCTTGACAAGATTTGCTGGACCTGCTTTTGTACCACAAGAATTAGCAATAACAGGCTTATAGCCACCTTGATATACAGGTGACTGAACTTTCTTAGCTCTCTCTGCTTTAGCCTGCTTGATTTCCTCAAGTCTTGCTGCCATGTCTGGAAAGGAATAATTCTCACCTTCTTTCTCTATTTTAAGATAGAACCATTCAATTTCATCTGCATCACTTACATATTCTTTGGTATCATGCTTTTCACCATCACCAAAGAACTCATAAGATACAGATTCCTTGACCTGCTTTGACTTAACTCTTCTTGTGATTGCAGCAGTATAAGTACCTGCATTATTCACAATGAGAGATACAAAGTTATTTCTATCCCTACCTTCTTCCTTCAGAGTAGCAGTATCTGTTCCACTAAAGAATGTCAGTTTGTTAACCATAAGGCTCTTTATCCTTATGCTCTCTATATTACTATAGAGTTCAGACTATATCTTCACATACTTCTATGTGCTGGGATTTCGTGTCAGGATTATATTCTATATTTCTATAGTTTCACCTGTTAGTCGTTGAACCTGCCACAGACATTTAATCTGTGGATTGGCTGCTGATTGTCCCTCTATTATTGCATTTAGAGTAGGAGTTTCCAGCAATTAACCCAGTTTTACATGCCCACATTATTTTTCTAAATTCATTATATTTTCTGTTTAAAAAGATTGAAGAATTATAATATAAATGATACATAAAGTCTCTTACTTTATCTTTTTGACTTAATTTCCATACATAACATTGTTTGCTATATAAGTCCTTATATAGTTTATTACTACTTGGAAAATATGTTTGAAAAGATTTTAATAAGAAATCTTCATTACCACAAATATTAATATTGTACTTGTATCCAGAATTATATTTTCTACCAAAAAACACATTACCATCCCCATCAAAGTATCCTCTAAGAAAGTCTCTCATTAGATATTTAGGAATATATTTCAATATATCTCCATTTAATGTATAAGTTTTATTGGTAGTTAAACCCATAGAGAACAAAGGCTTAACTAACTCAACACTGCCTATCATTAATTCTACTAGTGCAAGAATATCTTTATTAGTTTTCTTATAAGGATTGGTTCTTCTTACTTCTTTTATAGGATGATTAGAGTGTAAAACACATCTAATTTTCTCAAGTATATCTCTGTCCTTCACAGATACTGTAATAGTTAATCTATCTCTCTCTATATGACCATCGGCACATATAAAGCCAAGTACATAAGCTTTTTCTTCTGTATTAATAACTTTGAAAAATTCTTCATTTACTTTATAAATTCTTTTTCCAGTTTTTCCTGTTCTTTCCCATCCCATCTTCTTAAAATAGTTATAAACAGGCTGATGATACTTAAACCCCAATAAAGAACTAATTTCTTTAGCAGTTTTACCTTCTCGATATAACTTTACAATCTCTTCTTGATAATCTTTAATTTGCAGCATAATAATTTATTTTTAATTACGCCACAAAGATACAAAAAATATTTTGAATTATGCAATAGAATAAATAAATTCTTTAGACATATTATTGTGACTGTGAATTAACCCCATTTGGCAATCAAGTAGCTCAGGGTTCTCACACATATAGGCTATCACATCAGGATTCATATCAAACTCTGTATAAGCTTGAGTACCAATATCCATAATGTAAATGTCTACACACTTGATTACAAGGTCATTATTTTCAAATGAGCCTTCATGTGTGAAGAATAATGTACCTGACCATTCAGTACTCCACACCTTTTGGCAGGCAAATCTTATCTTTCTCTCCACTTCTGCTGGGATAATCAGCTTATAATTATAAGTACCTGACTTCTGTACCAAGCTGATTACTTTCGTGGGTTGCTTTGCTTCTTCCATATCTATAATTTAACACTTTAAGTATTGTTGCTAATATGTATAGTGCAGTATGAGTATTAAGAATTATACTCTTATTCTCATTCCTTACCTCAGCAATATCTGTAATATCAACAGTAACCTCTCTTCCCTTGAACATGCAAACCTTCTTGCCTATATATTGAGCATAGTTATTTACATTGTTCCTGCCTTTATCATAGTAAATCTTCCCATTATCTATGATACATTCTTTCAAGATGCCTCTCCTCTTCAATTCTGCAAACTTGGCAGTTAGCTCCTCTTTATTAAACTGGTCATTATACCACTTAATAAATTCATTGCTAATAAGTACAATAAACTCAATAAGTGACATACCAATAGAATAAGAGCCATTTACATAATTGAATTTAAGTTTCTTTGAATTGATAAAGCCTCTTACAAACTCCTTCAACTTATCAGAACTAAGAGCATCTCCATAGTAGTAGTCTGGTGATAGATATGTAACAAACCTGTCTACACCCATCTCCATGTTATTAGTACCTAACTTTTCCAAATATTTATAAGGTCTGCCAGCAATGGATTCTACAGTTACATACTTACTTAGCTCAAGACAAAACATATTCCACATATCCTCATCATAATCCCTATTGAGGGCACTAATAGTACCATTGATGGGACCACTGCCTGTGCAAGGATTCTGAAAACTGGTAAAGTCATTTGTAGGAATGCCACTGATATGACTGTGCATATATCCACTGCTAATGTGAAGCATAGTATATTCTGACCTGTTAAGTGTAAATCCACTATTCAATGTGCCATTATACATTACTTTTACCTTAGCCCACAGATGGTTAATATCCACAAATCTATCATGCTCATTAGTTACTCTTACATGAGGAAAATGTATAAGAATAAATATGCCATTGAACTTAGCATTACCAATTCTTTCCTTTACTGTAGTATTTGTAAGCACATTTACAACCTTTTCTACCTGGTCTCCAGGTAAATCAGTAATAGCCCATGTTTTATACATGCTCCAGTCATTCCTGTTCATGCTTACAATATTACCATCAGGAATATAAGTAGATAAAGGCTCTATATTCATCCAAGATTTGAACTTGTCCAAACTCCAATATCCTTGCATATCAACTTTATCCTCTCCAAAGAAATCATTGAATATGCTTAATACTCGGAGTGGTCTGTCCATCAAGGAGTTATATAGTTCTTCTATCTTCTCCTCAATTAATTTAATTGTTTCTCCACTCATATTACTGTAAAAAAAAAAGTAGGTAAGGGGGCATTTCTAACCTCCTTACCTACTGTTACTTACCCTTGTTAATTGACACCCATTCCTGCGAACATATCATCAATCTCATCATCAGAGTAAGGAGAAGCTGACTTAGGCTTATACTCCTCAGAAGGTGCAGCAGCTACAGCTACTTCACCCCCAAGAATATCAAGCACTTTCTCTTTCTCATAATCTTCAATTGTGCCATTGTCCTCAAGAATTTCCACCAACTTGCTGATAGTAGCTCTTGCTACAGTATCAACACACTCACCACCATTACTTGCAGGTGCTGTAGGGGCACTTGCTTCAGGAGTGTTTACAGGTGCTTCTACCTTTTCCTCTTTCTTAGTCTCAGCCTTAGCCTCAGCTTTAGGAGCAGCAGGAGCAGGCTTTGAAGCACCATTGCTCTGTATCAATGCAATAAGGTCAGCAGTCTTACACATAGTGAAGTTCTTACCAAACTTCTTTACACAAGCATCCTGTAAACCCATAGATTTGATAGCACTGTATGCCTCAGCTCTACTCATTGCAACAGCACCACTTCTGATTTTCTTGTTGGTGTTAGTAAGCATGAAAACCAACTCATTTGTGATAGTACCCTTATAAGGAACATCATGTGGCAGAACTGAAGCATCATTCTTCAATTCAACCTTTGATGTGCCCTCAAAGAAGGTCATACCATCATAGTCAATACCATTGGCTCTCAGGTCACTCTTCAACTCAGCAAGGGTCGTGGCTGCTGACATGATAACACTCTTTTTCTGATTTTTAGTCTGTACGACTGTAATTTTTCTTGCTTCCATCTTTTCACTTTTTTTTTTATAAATTGGACTTATTGAAACTTTAATCTACACAAAAGGGCAAATCATTCCAATCATTGTCCTCTTGTCTTGAAGAGTTGAATAAAGGCTTGATTATTCTAAGGAACTCATCTTTGCCCTTAGCCTTGTACAAGTCTGAAATATCTTTCCCTTCATTAAAGGGTGGTAATACTACATTAGTAAAGCCTGTTTCCTCAGCTAATTTCTGAGCATCCTTTAATCCTGGCTCATCATTATCCAAGCAAATGAAGACTTGTTTATATCTTCTTTTCAGTTCACTAATTGCAGTATCACTCATCCTATATCCCTCACCTTGAATGGCAAGAGATGGAATACCTGTATTAGCCCATAGACATAGAGCATCTTTCAGTGAAGAACAGATGCAAATCTGTTCCCCATATTCAGGTACTTTAGTCCATAGGCTTACTACAGAATTGTCATGCTTGTTACTCCACTTATAACCAGCTTTATTGAAAGGCTGGTATATCTTTAGAGTAACTTTACCTTCCTTGTGTTCTACATAAGCATAGGCATACTTATCAGCTCCAAACACATATCTATGACCATCCTTTATGACAATCTTATGAGATATGGGATAAACCTCTGCATACTTGAGCCATTCTAAAGTTATACCATAGGAAGCCCAATATTCAATATCATAATCTCTCCAATCTCTGACTTTGCACTGCAAGTCTGTATCTTTGTTGTAACTACTTGTACTTCTTACAGCACAGGGAGTATATGAATGAATGTTGGCACCACCACAAAACTTTGAAATGTCCTCATTAATCCTTGTTAGAACTTCCTTATAACCACAGCCCCACATGTGACCAAGCAGGTCAAACAGACCTCCTCTATCCCTCGTGGATAAATCTGTGTAAAATATTCTTTTACCATCAGTAGAATAAAGACCAAAAGAAGGTCTCCTGTCCTGTCTAAGAGGACTATTTATGATGGTTGGAACTTCTGTTACTCCAAGATAGTATGACAGAATATCTGCTTCTGTCACTTTGCTTAAAATATCATCAAGGCTCACAGAGCTTTTACCTTTAGCTATCATATACCATATACTTATTCTTTTAATTAAACTTACTTACCAAAATCCCAAGGTGTACCACCAGCAGTATCACCAGCAGGGAAAAGGCATATCACCTGCTGCACCAGAGTTACTGAGGTCTGTAGATTCTACATCATACTCCTTCAAGTCACCCACAGTGAACTCAGTAGTAGGATATGCACCAGCAGCCTTTCTTTCCTGCAAGTCTGCATCCAACTTACTGTAGTCAGTGATGTTGTTCTTCAAGAACATCTGATTATAAACAGCCTGATACTGCTTGTTATCATCAGTGGTTCTTACACCAAACAATACCTTAACCTTGTTATTAGGCTGCAATGCAATAACATCTCTCAGCTCCTTGAAATTACCCTTGAAGTACTCAGCAATGCTCTCAAGTCTTGCTTCACAATCCTCAGGTTTGTCTACCATAACCCAAGTATTATTGACATACTTCATTACATTAGGAATGTTGAGGTATGCCTTGATGAAGTTAGTAAGCTCTTCCTCACCATGATAAGCAGGTCTGTAGTCCTTATCAATGTTGGCAGGACCATTCTTATATACAGGAATCTCATGTGCCTTAGCCTGCTCTACAGTAACCCAAGCAGTTCTACCATACTTGTCAATTACCTGTACCTTAGTCTGGTCTCTATTGTACCTGTATTCCTTTCTGATGAAGAAAGCCACTTTGGTAGTAAACTCAATACCACCACACTTCTCAGCATCAGTCTTAACAATGAAGTCAAGTCTGACATTCTGTACCTTGTGCTTGTCCTCACCTACCTCAACTTCACCCAAATATTCAGGGTCATTTTCAAGCTGGGTATTATACAGCTTTTCAAGCTCTGCTTTGTTAGGATTTACAGCCAAAACAAATACAGGAGCTACTCCTGTATATCTCTTTACTGCATTGCCTTCAGTAGATTCTTTACCTGATGCAAATGCCATGAATGCAAAATTTGTCTTCTTCATTTTTCTAATGATTTTTTCTTGTTCTTGATTCTATTTCTTACACCTTGATTACTCCTCAAAAGGCAGTTTGTCACCAGCCTCTGTGCCATCATTGATGGGGTTAGTAGGGTCAAAAGGAGCCTCTTCACCAGCCTTTACTTCTGTCTCAGGTGCCTTCTCAGTATCATCTACTGTCTCAGGAGCAACATCTTCAACCTCAGGCTCCTCTGCATGAATCTCATACACATTAGCCTCTTCATTGAATACTACTACACCAGCCTTAGGCTCATACTTAGTAACCTTTACAGGCTTACCATCCTTATCAACCTTGCCTGTATCTTCTACCTTCTTGACAACCAAGTCTTCACTTGTGAGACCACCTGTCAAAGCCTTGACACCCATCTCATGTCCTTCAATCTCCTCAGTCAGAGCATTGTACTCTGCATTGAGTTCATCAATCTTGGCAGCAATCTTATTCTTCTTCACTACCAAAGGATTAACATTCTGTGCAATTCTTTTTACACCTGCAAACTGTCTTACTGTCAATGTCTTATTCATAATGATTGAACTTTTTATTCTTGTATGATATACCCGTGTCTATGTACTTATATATGGTTCTTGCAGTTATATGAAGAGATTTTATACAGTCCCTAATTGTTGGATAAGTAGTTTCTATACCTGACAGTTCATCCAAAACTATTATAGGATGCCTGCCTTCACCACTAAGTAACCTGCTCTGCACTCTCCTCTTTATTCCTTCACCATAATTAGTATTGTAAACTTGAGTACACCATTCAAGATTGTTTATACTATTGTTTAATTTATTTTCATCTATATGATTTACAAATGGAAGATTATTAGGATTAGGAATAAAATGCACAGCAAGGAGTCTATGCAAAGTAAAATGAGTGGATTTACCATCTTTACTAAGTCTAACCTCCATATATCTGCCATTATTCCATATCTTCATTGGGTGCTCTTGAGAACCTTTAATTCTCACAACCTTACCTAAATTAGATATTTTATATATTCCTTCATATCCTCTTATGTCTTTCCATTCCTCAACCATATTTTCTTACTATTAAAAGATTTGTAATAACTTTCTTTCTTGCCCCGCATTATTTAATGGATTGGGAGCACTCCATAGCTTACATATTGTGAACTTCCTTTCATAGAAACTTAATGCAAAGTTAAAGCAATATGACATCAATTGCCTATTCCTTAATATATGTGTTACAAACAGGGCAGTCTCATAGTAAGGCTTGCCCTGTTCTATGCAGTATTGCATTAACACCATATTGACATCAGTTTCAGTAAGTCCACCAAAGGCAGCTAACCTTGATATTCTTACAGTCTCATTCCTATCCATAAATCTCCCTCAATTTGTCTACTACTATAGACAAATCATTAGGAATCTCATCAGGAAGGTCATCCAATGCACCAAGACTGTCTTTAGCAGGATATTCTCCATCAAACTCCTTGACAAAGTGCTTGATAGGTCTCTTGTTTTCTGCATCATATCCTACCTTGCCAAAGAGGATAATATCAAACTTACCCTCAGGAGTAATATAGTCATCAACCATCTTTCCAGTGGTCTTGAACTTATAGGAAATGGAATCACCATTCTTATCCTTATACTCCTCATAATGGGCACAGCAGATAATGTTCTTATCCTCAGGGAGTCCCTTAAAGGCATCAAAGATGAGACCCATCCCATAACCAATCTGCTTAGGAGTATCCCATCCACCCTTCATGGCATTAGCCATATAGAAATCCTGTGCAAGATAATTGAAGTCATCAATTACAATGTTCTTGAAAGGAGACTTCTTCAACATGTTGATAATCTCTGTTACTGCTGCAAATCTGTCAAGACCTGTGAGACCATCTACTTGCACTCTATTGCCTGTACCAAGGGCATTTGCATTTACAAGTTTCTGTGTAGGCTTACCTACATTTTCTACTCCAATGCTGCCTTCAATCAGCTTAAAGTTAGGGTTAGGAACACCCCTACCAATACACTGGATAACATAAGTTTCCTTTGGGTCAAGCCCCTTAATACCTAACTTCTCCCTACCACAATAGGAAGTGGTTTTTCCAAAGCCTGACTTAGCCAAAACTAAAATCTTTGCCATTGTTTTTGTTTTATAATGTTACTTTTACTTGAAAAGGGTTGCAAACTTATGAAATATTTTCCACCTGTGCAACTTTCTATTCATTTTATTTATTCCATAACTAAAGAAAGTCTTAGCAGTTTTGCTCTTCCTTGATTCCATATAGTTATATACTCTCTGTAGTGCTTCCCTATCATCAGGTCTTGGGAGTTCATAAAATGTACTCACTGCACCATCAAAGAATAAAGGACAGATTTGACCATTTGCTCCATAGTCTCTATCTTCAATCACCTCCATGAACCTTATATGGTTCCTGAACTTGGTTATATCATATCCTTCATACTCTCTTAGTCCATACTTGAATGGGCTATAGAGACCTATAACCATATTGGCATCTCTGGTAGTAGTCTTACAATCTGCAAGACCATCAGAAGATGGTTTAAGCTTATTCAGCTTCTGATTCTCAATACCTTCTTGAGCCTGTGCTTGATGCTGAATCAATACAAAGATGAATTTCAATTGATTTCTGAGAGTAATACCATACTTGCTCATCTTATCAATAGTTTCCATCTTCTTCAATCCACTTTCAAGAGATAGATTTGAGGCATTATCTATGATGATTATCCTCCTCTCCTCTGGGTCATCTGGGGTATAAGGATTGTCATTGTCTACCACATCTGCATCTATGATTTCATCTGTGATAGGGTCTTTCCTCTTACCTTTCTTGAAGTTAAGATGTCCATGAGTTAAGGCATAGTCCCTACAATACTTATTGATTCCTGTGGGATTCCTTTGGTCATCAATATACTCAACCATATCCTCGAATGCCTTGATATATCTCTGATACTTATCAGATTCAAGTAATTCAAGAATCTTCTCATCAATAGGATGGTCTCTATCTGTACTTTTCAGTTCAGTGGGAGATACCTCTATTCCATCCAATCTAAACAACAGATGACACAGAAACTCATTATACTTTTCCTCTGGACTCATCTCCAAAGTGAAGTAGAGAACCTTAACTCTCATCTCAGGATGTTCCAATATAAAGAACAAGGGTTCATATACAAATAGATAATCACAGAACTTTGATTTACCTACCTTCTGATTGGCAGTCACTACTATGAACTTAGCAGTTTCAATACCTGGAACCCATGCTCTAAATCTTGGAAAAGGAAAAGGAATACAATTATAAAGTCCATTAAGAACTCTCTCCCTCCTTAACCTCAGATTTCCCATTACTTGCTTAAATCTACTCATATTGATTTATACCTCCATACATACCCATAAGCCTGTGCAGATTTACCTCTACAGCATAAGCCTATGTTAGTGTTCTTGTAACCTAAAACTCTTTCTATCTCCATTGTACTATTCCATTCTCTGACCAATACATTCTCTAATGTGAATTGTAAGACCTTCTTTGAGTTCCAAGGAGATTCTCTGTGCTCAAGCTTCTTCCTTCTCTTCAAATTACCAGTGCCATAATTCATATTGTATGACTGGTCGCACCACTCAAGATTATCTACTCTATTGTTGGTCCTATCTTCATCCTTGTGATTTATCTGTGCAAGGTTATTAGGATTAGGTATAAAAGCCTTAGCCACCAACCTATGCACTAATTCACCTTTAGTACATCCATTATTTGTAAGTTTGACTTGCAGATACCCATTTGAACACTTATAGGGTTTGAGCAATCTACCACCTCTAATAGATAGTATATTGCCTAAGTCAGATACTAAATAATTAGGATATTCATGTATAGTCTTAAATGTTTCCATACCTTAATTTAATGTAGATGTCCAGTCATTTTTAAGGCTATCTGTCTGGTCGGCATTCTCAATGTAACTAATCAATTCTGAGTCTCCCTCAACCTCACCAGCAGCACCAACTTTCTCTTTGAATATGAAATACTTTAATAACCTCATATATGTATAGTTTCCATTGAAACCTTCCACATACTTACTGGTTGCCTGTATGATTTGCTCATCAGTATAAGCATTTCCATATTTCTTGAAGAATAACTTTAATCTTCGTACAATCAAAGCTACTCCATCTGCCCAATAATAGTTAGTGCCATCTTTCTTGCCTTTAGGAAATATCTCTTTGAGCCTTGTAGCTAACTGGACTAACCTGTCATTAGGTTCCTGTTTCTTATCAGAATCTACAATCACAGAATCTATTACCTCAGTGCCTTTATTAGTAAGTCTCCATCCAACCTGCTGGAACAAATCATCCCTATCAGCAGTTATGTAACCCTTCTTAATCAGCTCTTTCTGAGCCATATCAAGGTCAGCATTATTATGGATGACAAGCATTAAGAGAGCCTCAGCAAGACTAATGTTGTTCTTCTGACATCCTTCCTTACTTAAACAAATTGTCATAGCTTAATGTCATTAATACTATCAACACTTATGATAGAATCCTCAGAATACTCCTCTATCATCTTCTGCACAAGCTCTTCTTCTCTTGTGTCCTTAAAATAAGGTATGATGATAACAGGAGATTTGTGCCTAAGTATTCTACCAACTCTTTGCTTTACTACAATCTCCGAACTATTCAAGTTGCAGAATATACCTATCCTACAATTAGTCAAGTTCACACCCTCATTGAGTATGTTGCAGGCAGTAATATGTTTAATCTTGTTGGAGTTAAACATCTCAAGATTCTTCACTGAAGCCTTATTCTTCGAGGTAATATTATATTTACCTAATCTCTCTGACTGCTCAATACTACTACAGAAAGTCAAAGTCTTGTAATTCCTGAACTTGTCAAGAAGAGATAGTACAAGGGCTTCCTTTTGTTCAGCACACCATTTCAATCTTTTGCCTGCTGTTGAAAGCCATAAGTTCTTTATTCTCTCATTTCTTGAGTTAAAGTACTTATTCTTGTACCACTCTATAAGTGAAGAGATACTGTCATAACAACCTTTCTGAGTGGTGATTATGTCACGACCAAACTTCTTAACCTTATAGGTATAATTAGCAGTGTCTAAAGACAAAGGCAGTAGATATACTGTAGGCTCAGGTAATACTTCATCCTCTACAGCCTCCTTGAGACCACACTTAATGACCTCAGCCTTATGATTGTAGATGAAATAATCCCTCATGTCTCTCTTAATAGTGGCAGACAGCCCAATGAAAGACTCATTGATATGGATAGTCTCCAATACATCAATCCTTGCTTCTGACAGATGCTGCATCTCATCTGCCACTACTACATCAAAGTATGAGTTCTCATAGTTCTTTAGTGACTCATAACATTCAATGGTAATATAGTCAGATTTGATACCTCCCCATTTCTCAATCTCATCCTTCCAAGTCTGCTTATGCACAGTCTTAGCCACAAGAATAAGTATAGTAGTAGGACTTTCATCATTTCTGAATACCCTATCACATATATGATTAATGAGGTCTATTGCTACTTTAGTCTTACCCATTCCAGTTATCAACTCAAGTATCAAGTACTTAGCCTTATCTATCTTAGACAAAGCCAAGTTATTCACTTCTTCTCTTGTCATTTCTACTTACAATTCCTTTTAGTTTGTTAATGTAGTTAGGGTCTTCTGCATACCCTATGTCTGATAAAAACTTATAGTAATCATTCGGAGGTTTATCACTATCTCCTTGATACTTATATTGTATCATGTTTACATAGGCTTCAACAGAGTTAGTCCAATGGTCAAACTCATAATACCTCTTATTTTCACTATCATATAGCCCAAATAAGTTATTATTTATTAGACAAGCATCAGACTTAAAATGACCAGTTTCAAGTACAGCTTGTGCATAGACTATCTGAGGATGTTTGACTTCATAATATTCCAATGCTTTCATCAAGCCTTCTTGAGGTGATTTACTGAAGAAGTCTGGCTGCTTCTCATTAACTATATGTACCACCTTTACTTCAGGTGGTTCATCTTCCCTCAAGTAGGGTAGCACTTGTACTACCCCAAGTGCCCCTACTGCAAAGGAGATGAGTATGTTGAATACTTTTTGTTTCATACCCTCTTACATAATAGATTCTTAACCTTTAATAGTCCTTTTGTGACAATATTACCCCCTCTTAATGAGAATACATGGGTATAGCCATCACATTCATTGGGGTTCCATCCTGCATGAATTGCATAATATATGATGAATGCAGCAAATAAGATGATGTTAGCTATGGGCAGTAAACCCAGTACAACTATGATAAGTGCCATCCACAATGGGATTACAGCATCATATTCTTCTTGCAGCTTAGCAGGACCACAGTACCTGTAATACACCTCAACATGAGTATCCTTTGAGATACTCAATGTTAAGATGATTATTAATATAGCAATAATCCACATCATTTGCTAATATCCTTAAAGATTGTAGGAACTTGACCATATACAGGCAGCTTACCATCCCATTTCTCAATCCACATCTTTTCAAGAATTGCAGGAGTAAGTGCCTGTTGCCTCAACTCATTGGCTTTCTTCTCTGCCTCAGCAGCTACAATAAGTTTCTTAGCCTGAGCTTCTGCTACCTTGACCTCATTCTCTACCTGCATAGCCTGCTGGATTGCCTTATTCTTGGCATTCACTGACTCTACAATAGTCTGAGGATACTTGAGACCAGAGGTAAGCTGTTCCAACTGAAAGTTTTCTTTAGCAAGTGCCTGAGTTAAGTATCTTTCAATAGCATTCTCAATACTATCCCTCTTACTCACAATGTCATCAGTAGTGAACTTATTAAGCTGGATTCTAAAGGCATCCTTTACATAGTTATATAGAGTACCTTTAATGACCTCATTAAGCTCTTTCCTGTATTTCTTGAAGACAGCAGGTGATTTACCATCAATAATCTTCAATGATACAGTAGGGTCTACAGTAAACTCAGAACCATCCTTTGCATTGATTGTAAATGGCTCATAGTCAATAGTCTGTACATAAGTAGGATACTCATATACTGTGGTAGTCCAAGGATTGTACCATACAATACCAGTTACCAAAGAAGCATCATCTACTCCCTTATCACTACCATACAGGTTTACCTTGATACCTTCACAACCTGCATCTACCTTCTCCATACATGATGTCATTGAGAACACCATGAACAGGGACAAAAGTCCCAAAATCAATTTACTTTTCATGTTTTCTTTTTATTAATTTAGTTAAATACTTTGCTTTACAACTCATCAAATTCTTTTTGAACCTCACTGATTCTTTTGTTAATCTTGGCTATAGCAAGGAGCTTTATCTCATCAAAGTTAATAAAGGAGTCATCTATACTCATAGAACTTTGCACTTTACCATAGTCTCCTATAGTACAAACCTCTGGATGTAAAAATCTCTCTCCCTTTTCCCATCTTTGTTTTTGGTCTTTGAGATAAGATAACCTTTTGAGCAATTCTTCACCTTTTCTTACCTTTTCCTCAGTCATTCTTTCTGAATTTAAGAGTTGTTAAACACTTTGTTTTGATTGAAATAAGTACTGTAGCCACAAGTATTAAGAATCCAATCACATTCCCAATACTATTGGATGCACTAATCATACTAAGACTTACATTGAGTATCAATATAAATAAGACAAACCAAAGGGCTATTACAAGAATCTTTCTTTCCATAGATAATGATTATTAACCAATCTTTCTTGTTTACAGGCAACCTAATCCACTTCATAGGTGGATAGTTGGCTGATGGACAAACTACTTCATTCATACTTTTTTTTTTTGTTAAACTTATATTGCTTAGTCAGAGATTTTCTCTTCTTTAGTCAGAAATACATAGTCAGGTAACTCCTTATTATCTGACCATCTATATTCAGAATAGGTGATATAATAAGGGTCAATTAGGTATTTTCCATCCTGAGACTTACTTACCCAAAATCTGACTCCTATACCTATTTCCTTTATCTCGGCAATCCTCATATAAAAGTAAGATGCCTTGTAATCTGACTTTGCTGCTACATAGATTGTAGCCTTTCTTGATTTGTATAAACCAGTTGAGATGTAGAATGTACCAAGAAGCTGCTTCTCATGTGTCTCCTCAGCCTTCTTACATATATTATACAATTCTCTTTTACTCGGAAGATTCTGAGTATTGAATTGTGACAATATAAAAGGTGATGGAACATAAGGACCTTTAGGTCTCTTGCTCTTCTTCTTGTAGTTAATAATACCATTAGATAAGTAGAATCCTCCTCTATAATCTATGTTCTCTTTTTCTTCAAACATATCATAGAACCACTCTCTAAGATTATACTTTTCAGTGCCTCTTCTACATCTTTGCAAGAACTCAGAAAATACTTTATCTACTGGTCTGCCTACATTCTTTAACAGGAATTTATGTAAATCTCCGTGGAAATAATGATAGCCATCATCATACCAATTATGAAAATACCATCCAGCAGCCTTTTCACCACCTCTCTTTAGTATTCTCTTTCTTGGATATTTCTTAGCCCATCTTGATTTCTTTCCATTCCTGTTTCTATTAAGTGTAAATTCTATCATACTTCAAACAGTTTTATGTAAGTTCTCCTACACTCCCCATTCCAATACCATTTGTTATACCATAATAGTACAATGTATTTATTCCTTGATATGACTATATCAATCTTAGGAGAATACTTATTATACATTACAATAATCCAAATACATAGTACAATGAAGAGTAACACATTAAATGGTGTCATACTATTCTGGTTTAGGGCAACATACTACATACTCAAATCTTGAGCAAATTCCTTTCCATTTCCTGTAATCATCACATGAGCCTTTCTTTAATGCCTTTGCATCAATGAAGTTACTTACACAAAGCATGTCATACTTATTAGATGGATGAGGTATTATCTCAAAATACTTGTCTAATTCCTGTATAACTGCTTCAATGGTTTCACCTGATGCTATAAAGTCATCCACAACTATGAACCTTGTAGTACCAACACTATCAATTCCTCTTAATGAAGAACAATGAGCACTTGTATCTTCTTCCTCCCTGACAATCAGGATATAGGTCTTAGTAGTTGGGTTAATGTTGTGTAACTCATTAAGCATAGCACCTGCAATCATGGCACCTGATGTACCTCTTACCACAAAGGTAATGCTTGTACCTTCTTCAATATCTTCTTTATATGTATTGAAGATTGCTTCTGCACTCTGTTGTATATAACTATGCTTCCAATGAACACCAAATGGATACTCTACAGTAATGAAATGGTCAAGATGTATAAATTTAGGAACATATCCCATAGTCTCTTAGTTTTATCCCACTTAGTCAGTAGGTTGTAAAAAAAAAAGAAGGACAAGGATATTGATAATACCCTTGTCCTTTACTATGAGAACACACCCAGTTAGTCCTCAAACACTTGATAAGTGTACGAAGTACCCCCAAGATGTTCTACTGTTCTCTGCAAATGAGCTTCAAGTCTTTCCTTTTCACTCATTGCAGCCCACTTGCCAGGCTTAGACCATGAAGGACAAGAATCCTTATCAATCATGTATTCATAAGCCTCTTTGCTCATATTCAGGGACTGTGTAGCTGGTTTACACTTCCTTGTATGGAAAGTGATAACCTCTGGGTTGGCACCATTTGGGTCAGTCACTCTTACAGTGTGCTTTTCCATCTTGTCCCAATCCTCAACTACTTTTGTTACTGTTCTCTTTCTGCCATTCTTTGTAGTAATGGTCTCTTGAGTTGTTTTAAGGCACTCCTCCTTGCTGAACATTGTGCTTCCTCGAAGCTCAATACTCAGACTTAACTTGATTTCACTCATGTTTATTAATCTTCTTCAGATTCTTTCTTCATAATTGCAGCAAGCATAAGAGAAGCCATTGCATCTCTTGCTGTAGCTTCTCCCTTATCTGCTTTTTCCCTCAACTCCTCTGCCATTTTAATGTGAAGAGTGTGTTTCAAGGCTCCAATAGTGCCCATCAATTCTCTCACATTGAGGAATATTGCACTTGTTACAATCACCTCAACAGGTGCTTGCACTGTCTTACCTTTGTAGCTTTCCACCAAGTTTTCAACAAGTTCAACATTGGTTAAACCACCATTCTCTTTGCCACCTTTAATGGCTTTTGCAGCATCTTCAAAATGCTTCTGTTCCAGATTTCTTTCCAGAACCTTTTCTTCATTCTTTTCCATCTTTTTTTTTAGAAGTGAAACAATAAATGTGGTGTATCTTAGGACTCGAACCTAACCTCCAGCCCAACAGCCAGTGTGCTACCAATTACACCAAGATACAAAGACAAGTTACACATAGCAAATACCTACCAACACAAAGCCAATATCAATAGCAAGAACCTGTCATTCCATCAAGAACAAGAACATCCCTCCATCAGTCAGACTTCATAGGGTTGGTTATTTTGGAATAACAGACTACCTAATGGCTGAGCATTAGATATATCACTTTTCATTAGCAATTATGTATATTCTATGAATAAGAACAGATACCTGCTATGTATATTCAATAAGGTTAGGGATTAATATCCCAAGTCCTTACTTACTTGCCCAAAGAGTTGATAGTATTATAAATACCCAACAGTGAGTTAGGTACTATAATCTTCAACTTGCTGTACTCTTGAGACTTCTCATCCTTCCATGTCTTGAAGGCTCCTAATACATCTTTGAGTTCAGCTTGGTACTTTTGTGAAGCAGCCATATACTCAGTGTTCACCTTGTTAGTGGACTCATTGATAGCCTGTTCACAATTGTACTTCATAGCATTCAGTTGAGCTTGTATCTCTCTGTGCTTCTTCTGAAGCTCATAGAATACATTATCTACTAAAGCTATGCTTGTAGTAGGAGTATAGGTGTAGATAAGGGCATCCCTACCTTTACCATCTACTCTATGAGGATGATAAATCTTATCTTTCAACTCCTTTCTTGCCTCAGACAAGTGCCCATCAGGATGGATATACTTGCCTAATACAGCAGCCTCAGTCTCTAACTGATAGTATCTGTTCCTCTCCTTGATAGGAAGAGAAGCATAATACTCTACCTCAGTCAATACATGACCATAGTTAGGAGTTTCAGGCTTAACCATTCCATTCTCCTTACACCAATCCTCAAGGCTGATAGTCTGCAAGCCCTTCATCAGATTCTCCTTAGCTTTGATGCCTTCTCTCAACCAAGCTATAAGGGATTTAGCCTGTGCTACTCCCTCAAGTAATGATTGTAAGCTATCTAAAACTTCGGAGGATTCCCCTGTCTGAATGGTATTTGCACCACCAACACTGCCTACCAATGCTACCTCAACATTAAAGAAGCTTATGTTATTCAATTGTGTCTCCACACCTTGAATATACTCCTTAGCTAAGTTAGCAATGTGGTTAGCACTTGTAGAAGTTAAGGCTACTCCTTCTTCACCTTCTTTCTTGAAGAAAACTAAATCCTTTTGCATATCTTACTGTTTTAGTTATTCATGTAAATGTTTTAAGTAATCCTTATCTAAGTCAGGATGTTTGTGTATTAAGAATCTGCAACTTATACACACTATCAGGTGAGCTACACCTTCTGCTGCTATAATTCCTATTACAATATCCTGCCACTTAGGAAGTGAGTCCCAGCTTGTCAAGAAGAGTATAAGAATGAGCATGGTTATCCAAAAGGTACTACAATAGATGCAGAATCCCAATGGATATGCTATAAAATGTAAGAACCTATTGCCACTTTTAACCATAGGTACAAACACTTTACTGTACAAAGGATAGAATATCATATCCTCAACCTTCAGGCAATTCCTATAGAATATGCCTAATAGTCCACCTATTACTCCCAATAGCATGAACTCAAACATTAATACATAAAACATACTTTTTTTTTTTAGTTAATACTAAGATTGTCTTGTGGAGCATAGGGGAGTCGAACCCCTGTCTTACCAATCTTTAATAAAAGAATTACACATGCTTACTACTTTTTAATGTGGTTAGTTACCCACTGGGTCTGTCTGGATTAACAGCATTTCCACCACTTTGTTTCTGTTTCATCTACTGCCCAAGCTCATGAAACAAAGAACTATCTGCAAGAGCAGGATTGCACCTTTCTGTTTCCAAGCAAGTGCTACTCAGCCTATTTAGGCAGCAACTCTATAAGAAGTATTGCCAGTTATTGTTTTGATGTCTTTCCATCAGTCTTTGCATGTTCTCTTACCAAATAATCAGCAATCAAAACCAAAATGCCCCATTGTGCAAATGATGGGAGTTGCTGATTATTAACCAAGTTATACTTAATTAATCTCCCATCATTGTAACTTTATCCTACACTCCTTTCAGGATTAGGTATAATCTCCCATCCATCATCCCATCCAGGACCTTGTCTATGTCTCCAGAACTCTTCTGGGTCACACATCACACCATCTTCTAAGCATAACATGCCATTAGTGCATCGAGTTACCCACTCTTCTTTACTGAAGTATCTATGCCTTACTCTGTGAGTCTGCATAGCTTTAATTGCTTCCTCTTTTGTCATCTCTTTTCAAGCTTTACAGTTATAATTATAGATTCAATATTCTTCCAATAAATGATTCTGTTACTATCTACAGGATTTCCTCCTCTAAATGTAGCAATAGTAATGTGAGGTACTTCATTAGCACAGATATTGTCCACTCCCTCAACTTTGAAAGCCATAGCCTTATCAGAGACACCTACTGCCACTAACTTAATGCTTATGGATTTTCCTAAGTTACTCTCCAAGTATGACTACAATTCTTCATTACCTTCTAACTGGGATTTATGCAACAATGTGCAATGGTCTATGAATATTCTATCTGCCACACCTAAGGCTATGTTATAGTCTATGTTGTCAGTTAGATTATCCATCAGCATATTCTTAGTATCTGTACCAAGAAATAAGCCATAGTATTGATAATTTTCCATTGATATATAATGTTTTTATGAATTTTCCAATTGCTTTGCTTCTTTTCTAAGAACAAAGTACAAGCTAAAACAAGAAACAGTAGCTTACCTACCAGCATCACATTTTGCTTTCCTTCAGGTTCAAACTGCTTAGTAGAAATAGTGAGCTAAATCCACCATTGTATCTCCACTGAGACTCGAACTCAGATATATAGTTTAGAAGACTATTGTTCTATCCCTTGAACTATGGAGACATTTGGGTATAGTTTGCACCATACCCTGATAATTCCTAAAAAGGTCTCCTATTTTCACAAACCAGAGACCTGTAGTGACAATATGTCACCCGAACTAAAAATCCTTTACCTAAAAACAATCAAATTACCTTATATGAGTAATACCTCAGTACTCCCAACAAGACTCGAACTTGTGTCTACTCTTTAGGAGAGAGTTGTTCTATCCACTGAACTATGAGAGTATATACTACCTATCTTCACAGACTGGTAGTACTAACATCAACAATCCAATTGTTCAACAAAAGATTATACCATCTCCTTAGTCAAATAGACTTTTTACTCTCTTACCAAGAATCTTGACTGCTTTGATTGCATCTTCTTGATTCCTGAAATATACAACACCTGCATACTGTACAGTGTTGTGCTGATATACACCAACACCATTGCAAGTATCAACTACAGGACCACATCCAGCATTGAAATTGCCAAGGAAATATCCTGTATTATTTGTGGTTTTCTTCCAAGAGCCATTGAAGAACTTAGCAATGATTGCCAAGTCTGCAAGTGTATTATATTTCTCTGCTTCATTAGCAGGAACACTGGTACAAAAGCATGTATTGCACACTTTGCTATTGATGTACTTGAGGTTGAACTTTAATTCATCCTCAGTGTATGCACTTAGTGCTAATGTACGCAATGTACTATTACCACTATTATACCACTCCATTGCCTGTTCAAGTGTTACTTTGATATTTCTTTTCTCTTCCATGTTGTTTGTTCTTTGTTTGTCAATGTCAAAATCACTTCCTGCTAAGCTACCTTGTACCAATCCAGCAGGCTGATTGATAACTTGCCCATTTACCTTGGTAATATAGATGTCTTTTAGTGTTATTCCTTGCTGAACTCTATCAGTATCACAAGTAAATCCTACTACCATCATCTTACCGGTGTATCTTGGGTCTTCTACCATATCATAGAGAGATACAGTATCATAGTTGCACAAGAACTTGTATCTCTTATAAGAAGCTACCTCATTGAGAGATAGCTTCCTTTCTGTGAAAATTACAATTATTGTTCGCATGATTCTTCTCCTGTTATTTTGTTAAACCATTTATAGAGAGTCAATATTTCAAATTCCTCTTCAGATATTAGCTTATAGCAAGTATAACATAATACTACACATACAATGATTGAGTGTATAAAATATCCATTATCATAAATGCTATCTACTCCTGATATGAAGAGCATAACTGCAAAGGCTGTTACCCATAGTAACACTCCTTTAAGTATGAGTTTGAATCTTTTCATCTTTCCTCTGTATATTTACAGTTTTCACACTCATGTCCATCAAAAGGCTCACCACAGTTAGGACATATAAACTGTTTGCCATAATCACAAGCAATGGATTCTTCTACCACTTGCTGTGTCTCAAGTTCTAATTCTGCCATATTTATAAAGTAATAACTTGAATCTACTTTTATTGTTTCTCTCTGTTCTTCAAATGGCTCCTGTGGTCCACAAGAACATATCATAATTGATAGTAATAATAGAATGTATTTCATTTGTTATCTCCATTTACTGCATCAAATATGATATAAAGAAAGAGTAGGCTTAATGGTAAGCCTACTAATAAGTATATGAATAAATCCATCACTTCTTTCTTTTATATTTGTAGAACTCTTTTCTTGCTTCTCTGCCATTCTTGAAGTTAGTAACAACTATTCTACCAGTAATTGATATAACAGTTATACTATATTCAAAGGCATGTTGTCCACCCAGAACTATTGTTCTCCCATAGACATCTACTATGACTTCTCTTATGAAACAGTCACAGTTTTCTCGGTGATAAGTGTATTTTCTGCTCATTTGATTGTTTGTTTATAGGTTGATAAAAGGAAAGTATAATGGACTCGAACCATTACCATAACCAAGACTCTATCCAATTGGCTATTACTTCACTATCATTTACACCTCCAATAAGGCTTAGATAGGTTGTGTTATTGTGCTACCATTACACTAATACTTTCTAATTCCTAAATCATCTAAAATATTAGTTGCTGTCTTTGATATGTCTTAATTCTGACCTAAATATATTTAGTTTCTAAACCTTCTTACTCTCTGTGCAGTTTTATGTTGATTCTGTTCTTGCTATCCTCACTAAGTCTATTGAGTAATTAATATTACTCTCACCACAGTCCTGTAGTAGTGTCCTATTCTTTACATCTGCACCCAATTTCAGTAGCACTCCCAATATTATTGGTACTCAATTGAAGACATTTAGCAACAATTAATATGTGTTTGTTTGATTGTTTGCTTGTTAGAGTGTAGTTTTGCATATAAACTGTAACAGTAAAAACAGTCATACATTATTGGATGATTGTTCTACTAATTGTTGGTTTCAATGAGAGGTATTTGTGGGTGAGTGTCATAATGTCACACATCTGACAATATGTCAGTCCATACTCTTAACTCTCAATAAATCAACAAGTTACATTCAACACAAAACAAGGAAGATAGGACATAAAGTGTATTCCACACTCTATTATCCTATCCTACTTACTCAATGAACTGAACTTCTAAATACTCTACTTACCTCTCTAATCCTCTTGTCAGGAAGAGATGTAAATAGAGCACATTCATCTCACTCTATACTTTAACAGAGCTAAATCCTATTACGTATAATATAAATGTGTAACATATCTTGGAGTTATACTAAGAGCATACTAATGCTTACTCATATAACTTTTACACACAAATACTATTAATGTTCAAGAGAACAAATAATAGTAGAAGCTGCACTGCTGTTGGTGGTCTGCATTTAACTACTTTGACTGACAAGTAGCACTTCTACTATTAATGTTCAAGTGATGGAATCACTCTATTAATGCTTAGAGGAAATGAAAAGGAAAGCAGGCATAAAGCCTGCACTCCCTTAGAAGCTTGCCAATACAGGTGCTCCACCCTGACCTTCCTCATGCAGAAGCCAGAAGTTAGAACCATCAGAGCCAGTGACATTGCTCAGCATAGGATGTGCTGGAATGCCTTTGACTGCAACTGCACCTGTCTTTGCACCATAGGTGAAGAAGAGCTTGCCTGTCTTAGGATTCTTCTTCACATCAATGCGTGATACATTCATTTGTGCCTTGAACTGCTCTACTGTCAGAGTGTCATTGAAAGTTAAATTACCTTGTGCCATAATGCTTAAAAGTTTAATTGTTAATAATATGGTTATTTTAGCCTATGGGGGTAGGACCCCCTTGGGCTAAGTGATGGGGAGGGTGTGGTTGGTGTAACTACCACTCATAAAAATAT